>Ga0222427_100059_pt1 | contig 304003 bp, 238 predicted proteins | sample 2B20Ametagenome_FD_182890 | JGI IMG/M metagenome (GOLD analysis project Ga0222427, IMG submission 182890) | Enriched microbial communities from leaf-cutter ant dump, University of Wisconsin, Madison, United States - 2B20A (version 2) | ecosystem: Environmental > Terrestrial > Nest > Insects... | reverse complement strand
ATCGATTTAACGAATAATTGGCTTTCTTCAGGGCGAGAACCAGAGTTTTTTTGCTCCCAATTGTTGATGGCAGACAATAAAAGTTTTTCAACTCTTATAGCAGCTTCTTTATTGGTGTACTTCAAAATCTGTAATGCTTTCTCAACACGCTCACCTCTGATAAGATCCACAACTAAACGCATCTTACGCGGTGAAGTTGGGCAATTGTTTAATTTCGCTACTGCTTCCATCTTTTAATTATTTTTTCTTTTCAGAGTGGCCCCTAAAGGTTCTAGTTGGAGCGAACTCCCCTAGCTTGTGGCCAACCATGTTTTCTGTTACGTATACTGGTATAAATTTATTGCCGTTATGCACTGCAAATGTGTGACCTACGAAATCAGGGGAAATCATTGATCTACGAGACCAAGTTTTGATTACTGTCCTTTTTCCTGATTCGTTCATAGAGTTTACTTTTCTCTCTACGTTATGGTCAATATAAGGTCCTTTTTTAATTGAACGAGCCATTATTTCTTCCTTTTCTCTATGATGAAACGATTTGAGTATTTCTTAAGTGAACGGGTTTTGTAGCCTTTAGCCAAAACGCCAGTTCTTGAACGTGGGTGACCTCCTGAAGCACGGCCTTCACCACCACCCATTGGGTGATCAACAGGGTTCATTGCTACTGGACGAGTACGAGGACGACGACCGATCCAACGGCTACGACCTGCTTTACCCAACACTTCGTTTGCATGATCAGAGTTAGAAACTGTACCAATAGTGGCTAAACAAGTAACTAAGATAGATCTTACTTCACCAGAAGGCAATTTGATGGTAGCATATTTACCGTCTCTTGCAGCTAATTGTGCATAAGAACCAGCGCTACGTGCCAACTGAGCACCTTTTCCTGGGTGAAGTTCTAAATTGTGGATGATAGAACCTAGAGGGATGTTAGCTAATTTCAAAGTATTACCTACTTCTGGAGTAGCTTTATCGCCTGAAAGCAATGTCTGTCCAACTTGCAACCCTTCTGGTGCAATAATATAACGCTTCTCGCCGTCTGCATAGTTTAATAATGCAATACGTGCTGTACGGTTAGGATCGTACTCAATTGTAGCTACAACAGCAGGAACATCAAACTTATCACGTTTAAAATCGATTAAACGGTAAGATTTTTTGTGACCACCGCCGATATAGCGCATAGTCATTTTACCTGTATTGTTACGACCTCCCGATTTCTTAGAAGATACAACCAATGATTTTTCGGGCTTGGTTGCTGTAATCTCCGTAAAGCTAGCACCAACTCTGAAGCGGGTACCCGGAGTAACTGGTTTAAATTTTCTTAAGCCCATAGTTATTAATTATTCAATTTTTATATTAAATATTCGCGTAATAATCTATTGTTTCTCCGTCTTTAAGGGTTACAATAGCTTTTTTGTATTTAGGGCTACGGCCAGTTACTAAACCTGCTTTAGTGTTTCTGGTTTTTGCCTTACCTTGTACTACCATTGTGTTTAGGGCTACGATGGTTACACCATACATTTGCTCAATGGCTTTTTTAATCTGCAATTTGTTAGCTCTGTGATCTACTTGGAAAGTAAAACGGTTAGCTTTCTCAGTCAATGCAGATGCTTTTTCGGTTAAAATTGGTTTTTGTAAGATTTCCATATTACTTGGCAAATGCCTCCTCCAATGTTTTAAGCGAATTAGCAGTTAACAAAAGTTTACCAGCGTTCAACACGTCGTAAGTGTTTAAGTCGCCTGCAGTAATTACTTTAGCTTTCTGGATATTTCTGCTTGATAAATAAATATTGTTGTTTTGCTCTGGTAACACTAACAAAGTTTTTTCGTTAGCTAAGTTTAGTGCGTTCACCAAATTCACATAGTTTTTAGTTTTGATGCTATCAAAGCTGAAATCTTCCAAAACAACAATGCTGTTATCTTGAGCTTTGTATGCTAAAGCTGATTTACGAGCTAATGATTTTAGCTTTTTGTTCAATTTAAAACTATAGTCTCTTGGTTGAGGACCAAAAACACGACCACCACCGTTGAACAATGGAGATTTAATGCTTCCGGCACGTGCACCACCAGTACCTTTTTGTTTGTATAATTTACGGGTAGAACCAGCAATTTCGTTACGTTGCTTAGATTTGTGAGTACCTTGACGTTGGTTAGCCAAATACTGTTTTACATCTAAATAAATCGCGTGGTCGTTTGGTGTAACACCAAATACCGACTCAGGAAGTTGCACCTTGGCACCTGTCTCTTTTCCTGAAATGTTTACTACTTTAACTTCCATCTTGCTTACTTATCTAAGATTACGTAAGAACCTTTAGCTCCCGGAATGGAACCACTAACTACTACTAGGTTTTGCTCAGCGTAAACTTTCAACACTTGTAAGTTTTGAACTTTCACTCTATCACCACCTGTTCTACCAGCCATACGCATTCCTTTGAATACACGTGAAGGCCATGAAGAAGCTCCCAATGAACCTGGGGCACGCATCCTGTTGTGCTGACCGTGGGTCTGACCACCAACACCACCGAAACCGTGACGTTTTACAACACCTTGGAAACCTTTACCTTTTGAAGTTCCCACAACATCAACATAGTCACCTTCGTTGAAGATGTCCACTGTTACTGTGTCGCCTAAGTTCAAAGCATTTTCAAACTCAGAGAACTCAACAAGTTTACGTTTTGGAGTTGTGTTCGCTTTAGCGTAATGACCTTTTAGAGGTTGCGTTACGTTTTTTTCTTTTGCTTCATCAAATCCCAACTGGATTGACGAATAACCGTCTTTTTCTTCGGTTTTAACTTGTGTAACTACACAAGGCCCAGCTTCGATTACTGTACAAGGAATGTTTCTTCCTTCTGCATCGAAAATACTGGTCATTCCTACTTTTTTTCCAATAATTCCTGACATTTCTTTAATTAAGTTAACACCCATCGAAGCAGTAGGGCTTCGTTCAAGGTGGATATACAATCCCCGCAAAGGGACGGCAAAGATAGACAAGAATTATTAATTTTCAAATAGTTAGCTAAAAAAAAATTAAGTGATTTTTCTTTTATCATCTCAACCAACAAAACCAATCTTGTTTTTATTGACCTAAACCGTATCTAAAAAATTAAAAAACTGACTTTTAAATACTTATACAAAAAATATAATCTTTAACCCATTTGGGGTGAAGTATTGGGGATAAGCTCAGCCTTAATTGGCTAGAAGTACGATTGCAAAAGGAAATCTTAAGCCGGTTTTAGATAAATCATCAGGCCATTTGTATGGCTACTAAGACTGAAATAAATAGCGTAATCAACACAATAATAAAGTTAGCACTTGCAATGCTACGCATTTTTACAGCGTATAGCGCTATTGTTTCAACAATTAAATAAACTAGCCAAGCGCCCAAAATATATACGCTCAAATAGAATGCGCCTATTAAATCCGACCTACTGCCCATCAAATATATACCTAAAAAAGACACCCCTATTAGTATAGGTAAAATCAGTATTCTAATTAGCACATGTTTTGTTATGTTTGGTGTATCTCCAGCCTTGCGAATAGTAAGCTTAATGAGTAGAAAATAAATTATAGGAATTAAAATAATCATAGGCTAGCAAAGAACAGCTAAATAATCAATGAGCAAAACCTCCACTCAAACTTACCATAATAATAGCCAAAACAATTAACCCTATTAAAACATATAGGTAGTCCTTTTCTATAAAGAAGCTAATTACTGCCATCAATACCCTAGCTATTGGTGTAAATATCAACATCAGTAATCCAAACTGTACAATAGCTACACCTTTAAAGGTGATTACTTCAGCAAAGATAGCCGCAACAGTTTTAAGCGAGACCTTATTAATATCAAATACGGCATAATCTATTTTTTCAGCACCATGGTCAAAAAGATAGATGATACCGCCTAAAATTACGATGCCCATAGAAATATAAACCCCCATGCGGAGTAGGTTGCCTACAAGGGATTGAATGTCTTTATCGGTAATATGTTTAGTTTCTTGTATCATTAAAAACCTCCCGATAGTCCTTTATAAATCATTTGTATGGCCAATATGGTTACGACCACCGCAAATACCATTTTGAGTTTATCAGTTTTAGCCTTTACCAATACTTTTGCACCAACAGTTGCCCCAATCAATACACCAATACAAACAGGCATGGCAATTCCAGGATCAATTTGCCCCCGATGTAAATAAACTACTGCACTTGCCGCAGCGGTAACTCCCATCATAAAATTACTGGTAGTAGTAGATACTTTAAAGGGTAAGCGCATGATGTTATCCATGGCAATTACTTTTAATGCACCACTGCCAATCCCCAACAAGCCCGATAAAGTGCCTGCAAATAGCATCATAAAAAAACCTCCAGCAACATTTTTAACTGCATAAGGCGTTTCAACTCCTTGATTTGGGTAGGAACCGTTCAGTTTGAAAAATTTAGCACCTTTGCTACTATAGTCCAAAGTTGTATGGTCTACTTTCTTTTTCAAGGTCATCATTGAGGAAAAAATGAGGATACATCCAAAAATAACTGCTACATAGGCGGCATTGAGGTATACGGCAATAACGGCACCTAAAATTGCCCCAACAGTAGTTGCAATTTCAAGGAACATTCCTATACGCATGTTAGTCAACCCTTCTTTTACATAAGCCGCGGCCGAACCGGTAGAAGTAGCGATGACCGAAATGATAGAAGCTCCAATGGCATAATGAATATCAACCCCCAAACCCAAAGTTAAGAGAGGAATGATGATAACGCCGCCGCCAAGTCCTGTTAAAGAACCTAAAAAGCCTGCTAAAAAAGCGCCGAGAAGTACAATTAAGGTAAATATCAATACCGACATGGCGACAAATATAAACCACTTCAATTGGCTTTATGCAATAAAAAAGCAATAAAATAATACCTATAGAGCATATAGGAAAACATGGATGATCATTATACAAATCACTAAATAAGCATAGAAAACAACTATATTTCCTATTTTAGAGATTGCAAATAGAAGTACTAAACAAGTAAATGAAATTATCACTCCAAAGAATCACTAATTCCACGACCTTCATACCGGCGATAGACGGATTGAGATTTATAGCGATTTCAAGTGTAGTGCTGTTTCATATCCTAAAATACATCACTACCAAAGACAACCACTATTATCATTCTAGCATTGATCTTCTTTCAATACAGCATATTTTTGAAAAAGGTAGAATAGGAGTTCCGTTATTTTTTTCAATTAGTGGCTTCATTTTAGGTATACCTTTTAGCAAATCGTATATTTTAAAGGGCCCTTTGATAAATTTGAAAAAGTTCTTTTTGCGTCGATTAACCAGATTAGAACCTCCATATATTATAAGTTTAACCATTTTATTTATTGGCAGTGTCTATTTTGCAAAAACTTTGAGTTTTAATGAAGCATTAGAAAGCTATTTTGCCTCTATATTCTATATGCATTGGTTAGTTATACCGCAATACTTACCGTTAATCAATGAAGTTATGTGGAGTTTGGAAATAGAAATCCAGTTTTATTTATTGATGCCAATATTTGCCGCAATAATATATCGCCTTAAACTACCCTTTGCAAGATATACAGTTTATATTGCTTTAGCGCTATGCTGCATGATTTCCAATCACTTTTTCACACTTCAATATCGAACATTATTTGGCTTTCTACAGTTTTTTTTTGTTGGTATGGCTTTAGCTGACTTATATGTCAGAAAGCAATTGATATTACCCAAAACGAAATGGGACAACTTAATTGCAATAGTTCTTTTTTGCCTGATTTGGGTTTACGATTTTCAGCGTACAGGCTCTTCAATTGAGTTATTTTTTTGGAAATGTTATTTGGTTATCTGCTTTTTCTTTTTTTTCTACTATGTTTTGTTTCATAGAACACTTCCTTTCCTTTCCCATAAAATCATCACTAATATTGGAGGAATGTGCTATTCTATCTATTTACTCCACTATCCTATTATCAGCTTATCTGGAAGAGTTTTACTTAAATATCAGTTTTCAAAAAATGGTTATATGAACATAAGCATATACACTATTATACTGCTAGTGATTATTATGATAATATCTACTTTATTTTTCCTTTTTATTGAGCGCCCCTGCATGAAAGAAAATTGGTATAAAAATATCTTTAATTTCAAGCAAAAAGAGCCTAAGTCATCAACTGTTTAATCATTTCGGAGCTTAATTCTCGTCCAACTAACAGCCTATTACTAAAGAAAGATTTTGCGGCTTCGAAATGTGCTTTGTAACCTTTCATATCTCCATAGCCAATAATAGAGGCCCATTCATGCACGGCGGTGTGGAACTCAAGATCATCTTTCCTCATCTCCTTATCGTAAAGCGCCGCTTGTATAGTTTCTTCTAGTAGTTCTCCATTTTTAAAAAGATACTCGGCGATACCTAAACGCAAACGAAAAGGTGAGGTTTGGCAAATCAAATGTTCATACGGATTAACCCCCATCGTATGCCAGGCACAAACCATACTTAAAATGCTCAAATGCGAGTTGGGCTTTCTTGTGTGAGATTGGTCAGCCAAACTAAAGGTTTCCATCATTTGGCCATTTAAAAGTATAGGCTCTTGGTTATTACTGAATACAAAATTTTTGGCAGCATATATTTTGTCTCTAAAAGCTATTTCGTTCTCGGCAATCATCAAAGCAAAAAGCTCACTTTCGGTTTTGGCATATTGCCTCACTTGAATCTGCGCATAGGGGTTTAAAATGGCCAATCCGGCATAAATGTGCGACTTGTAGCTAAAAATGCGAAGTGTGGTTAATATTTTAATATTGTCAATCCCACCTGTGTAAACCGGGTTATCCCAAGGATAAAAACCAGCATTTTTCCATGCGGAACCCATACTCTCAAATCCCATATGCGTTACCGCCTGCGTATCGGCCACTATTTTATCATGCTGCTGATAGTTGTCCATTTCGATGATTTTGGAACCTAAGGATTGATAAACGTTCAAAGCTTTCTGATAAACCTCATCTGTAGCTTTGTGACGAACAACCACCAACGTCTGTCCTTCGGTACTAAAACTGGGACCGTGTAAGGAATGACTGGTGACGATGCTTGCATCTGCAGGTAAATATTTTTCAAAGGCAGCAATTTCAGGATGTTTTACCGAAGTTTGCCCTCCAACAATGGCTCCATATTTAGTAGACTTAGCAAATAAAGCTACTACTTCATCAATTTTTTCGGCTTCTACGGCATAGATAATAAAATCTGATTTTCGAGCAACTTCGTGTCCATTCTCTAAAACTTCTATGTTTAGAGGTAAAAGCTCTTGCCGAAGTTCTTCCAATCGTCGAGGAATATCAGTGCCACAGACTTCGTAACCCGCTTTTGCAAAGGCAAACGCATAAAGTTTGCCCATATCACCTAAACCTATTATTCCAATATGCATTCTGCAAATTTATCGTTGCAAGCATATAAAAAAATGACCCGAATCAATTGATTTCTTGATTAAACATCCTAACTTGAGCGAAATTAACGAACATGCCAAGCTAATTGGCTATAATATTTATCTAAATATGCTGTTTTAGTATAAACGATATTACTAGATTATGAGACAAACCATACTTTCTTTCACTAGCATTTTATCTTTTACCTTTTGTTTTGGCAATGCTTTTGCCCAAACCCCAACCACCAACGCTCCTCAAAAAACTATTACCAATGCAGTTAAGACAGGGAGCTTGGAACGCGATTCGATTAAAAACACGGACCCAAGTTTAAATGGTCAATATCAATTTATGCTATCACGTACGAGAACTTCTGCTGATGGATATAAAATGGTGGCTAGATATCGGTTAGATCAACTTTGGAAGAATGTAAATGATACACTCAGAAAAGAGCGGGCTGAAAGAAGGGGCCTACAACAGCAACTTAGTGAACAGGGAAAGACAGTAAATTATTTGAAGACCGAAATTTCTGGAAAAGATGCTTCTATAAATGAGAATACCAATAAACTAAACGAGATTAAATTTTTGGGTATCTCTTTTGATAAAGGTACTTACAACATTATTGTTTGGAGCATTATTGGTATTTTGGTCATTGCTCTAATTATCATCATTGCTAGATCTGGGAAAAACATTAGCGAAGCTAAGCACCGTACTCAATTGTACAATGAAATTTCGGAAGAATATCAATCCTATAAATCAAAAACAGTGGAGAAGGAGCGCAAATTGGCGAGAGAACTTCAGGACGAACGCAACAAGTTGGAAGAGCTGACCAACAGGCGTTAATTTATACGCTTATTTATTCCTTACTTTAGTAATTCTGTCATCAGCACTTCTGCCACTTTGGTTGCCTTTTGTTTAATGTACTCACGTGGGGTATTATCTCCTACTTCGTAAGTCAAGGCCTCTGCATTTAAAACTTTACCCAACCAGGCTTTGGAAACATTCCCTCCATTTCCCGATGGTTTAACTGTAGTTTTATTTTGGCCTTCAAAATCATGCAATCCTTTTACCCAAGCATTGGTTAAACCTGGGCGGTTAGTATCAGGCCTATCTTCATTGGTGTATAGCACATCGTTGTAGGTAGAATGAAAATCTAAAGCAAAATAAACTTTAGCATTTTGCTTTTTTACCTTAGCTAGCAAATAGTCTTTCACTGCTTTGGTTTCCGGCTGTTTAAAGTCAATCCAGTCTCTATTTAAATCCACTCCAGCAAAGCTGTGGCGCCAATTGCCTTCATCTACCCCATCTGGATTAATCATTGGAATAACTACCAATTCATATTTTTTGATAAAGTCTTTTGCAAGTTGAGTATTCCCTAATAATGTTTCTACGAATTGTACCATAGCAAAATAGCCAGAAATTTCAGGTGGATGTTGACGGCTAAGTACCACTACGATTTTCTTTCCATCGCTTTTTTTAGAATTTAACGCTACGATTGGTTTGCCTCCAATACTGTAACCAATTACTTTTTTATCTAGGGCATATTTTTTGGCCAGCTGATCCATCCATTGATAAGACTGGTTTGAAGCAATTATTTCCTGCGCAGCGACCAATAGAGTATCTTTTGATATAGCCAATTTGAAGGATGCTTGGTTCTTGTCCTTATTCAATTTAACTTCTTTCAAGGTTTCCCATTGTAGTCCATCTGAACTTATTTTTGGCTGATATCGATGTTTATTCTCTGGGTATAGCAGATTGACGTAAACATTTTTTTGACCTCTGGACCATACCTTAAATGCAAACCAAGGGCTTTGATTGATTGGTTTGTTTTCAGGCTCTATGGTCATATTAAAGGTACTATCATTCACCTTATTTAATTGATTGAATCTTGCTGAAGGAAAATCGTTACTGAAGCTTATCCCTTCATTTTCAAAATTAAACACCTTTTTTTCTTGCAGTTTAATTTTAACTAGCGATGAATCTATTGCTGCATTTTGGTTTATCGTAGCTCTTTTTACAGAACAACTTTGCAATGCCAACAAAAATGCTGCGCTGATATAGAAGGGGTAAGTGATTTTCAATTTCATTTGTCTAAAAATAATCCGTAATGACTTTGCATGTATTTGATAATGGCATCTGCTATCTTAATGCCCGATGCTTTACGTTCAGTGGGGTTATTCCTTAAATTAGGCCCATGTGTTTCCAATTGTATGGCCGAAACTCCTCCGCCATTTTTAGAACCATAGGCTAAGGTACAATAACCTCCGTTAAAATAATCATCGGAATTAGGTTTTGGGTCTTGTTTGCTTGGCACAGCCCTAATTCCTTCGTTCTCCAGGAGCGTTCCAAAAGCATAATCGCCCCTAATTAATTGCGAGAAAGGATATGCAGAAACGGTTGAAAGGTGATAAATGCTCGAAGTAGAAGCTAAACTATTCAGCCCCGCATCAGTCCCATTTAGGTTAGCTTTTGATACAATATAACCTACTTCAATGCGGTGGATACTATGACCATGTCCGTGCATATCCAAAAACAAGCCCTTGCCTACATTCTTCTGCACCATCTCTTGTGCGCCTTTTAAGAAAGCATGATACTGTTTCCAAAGCTGGTTTGCAGCCTCTGTTTTATGATAAGCTTCTTCTAGCGCTCTATTGGGCTCCATTCTAGACCTTGCTACGTCGTTAATGATGACATGTGGACGCAAGCCTGTTTTACTATACAAAGCATTGGCAATTTCGGTGGTTAACGCAGAAACATATAAATCTCTAACGGTTACTGCGTCGGGGTGATCTCTTAGCGGCCAACCATCGGGAATAATAGTTCCGTCGTGGGGAGAAGCCAAAATAATTGGTGATTTCAAATCTCCAACGATAAACTTCACATAGTTGTTGGAACCGTAAACCGTAGTATTGGGCTGATAACTAACCGTTCCAGTCGGCTCCTTTTCGCCATTGACCTGCTTACTCTTTTTACAAGCCAGGATGAGCAGACAGGTGCTGATGTATAATAATAGAATGTTTTTTTTCATGATTTAAGGTTTGATAGCGAAAATGTTAATGGCCAATAACAGTAAAATAATCAATAGCAAAAGCATTAGTTTTTTCATTCTTTTTGGCCTTAGAAATTAACGGGTACCATGACAAAGTGGCTAGGCAATAACAGAGAGGAGCATTCCACTCCTCCTGTTAAACATATTCGACTAAATATTAAGCAGCTTTAAGGGTTTTGTACCATGTATGGATTGGCCTGCATCTCACGTCTAGGAATTAAGAACTGCCAACGTACATTGTCCGCATTGATCGGTGTAGTAACACCCACATTAGCCAATGTTGTTGTTGAACCAGTTCCACTTCTATCTAAAGATAATTTCAATCTCTTAAGATCTAGGAATCGGAATCCTTCACCCCATAGCTCAATCCTTCTCTGCATCATGATCAGGCCATTGTTATCATTTCCAATATCTGAGATATTATCTGGGCGTGTATAGTTAGGATCTCTATTTTTAGCCAACACATCGATAATATCTGCAGCCTCATTAATTAGTCCCAATTTGGCTTTAGCTTCGGCAGCAATCAGATACATTTCAGCCACACGCATGTAAGGGATATCACCAGCACTCACCGCTGGATCTGATACCACAAACTTTTTTTGCATATAGAGCGCTCTAATTTGGGAACCAGCTGGCTGACCTGTAGAAGCATCAATTACTCCAGGAAAATTAACATAATCGTTTACGTTATCGCAGAATAATTTCTTTCTTACATCTGTATTAGAAAGAGAGTTATAGAGCGTGATGCTTATTTTCTTAGGATTGGGGCGTGTATGTGATGAATTGAAATTTGATGACATATAGGCATAAAAGGAACCATAAGCAGGCAGTTGCTCTGGCAATTGATGGGCGCCCCACATCCATTCAGAGTTTTTCATATCTGTAAATCCATCCAAGTAGGCATTGTTAGACATCAATTGATAACCTTTAAGGGCTTCTTGTGCATAGTAAGCTGCATCAGTCCAGTTTTGTTGTGTTAATGCTACACGGGCTTTGATCCCTTGTGCTACACTTTTATCGATGTGGGTTCTGTACAAACCTCTTGGTGGTGCGCCGTCCAAAAGCTGTATCGCTTGATTTAGATCTTGATTAATTTGAGTGTAAACTTCTTCTACCGTATTTCTCGGTTGCGGATCTAGTGAATACTTAGTTACTACCGGTATACCCAAATTCGGTTCTCCATTTGCACTAGAGTTCTCTGGTACTCCATTATCGTTTACATTATATCGTTTGGCAAACAACTGTACCAACATAAAATGTGCCCAACCTCTCAATGCCAAACACTCGCCTTTGATTACATTTTTTTGAGCTTCAGTAGCATCTGGCACCTTATCGATACCTTCTAAAAGAATATTTGCATTGGCAATGATCCTGTAATAAAGCCTATAAGCAAAATAAGGCAAATCGTTCAATTCCGATCGGTGATCTGTCCATCTGTAAGCTCCTCTAAAATATATGGTACCCGTAGCGGTATGTACAATATCCTCGCCCATAAAATCCATCACGATCATCATCGCTGGGTGGCCATCCTGCTCCTGATCAGAGTACTGCATGTAGGTAGCACGATAAATCCCGTTTAGGGCTACTTTTACATTATTAAGGTTATCGAAAATTTTTGCTGCATCTATTTGATCAGATGGTGTAGTATCTAAATAGCTTTTCTTGCAGGAGCCTAAAACCAGCAAAAAGAAAAGGACTGTTAAAACTGATAAATATTTTTTCATTATTGATAAATTCTATAATGTAATGTTTAAACCAAAACTTACGATACGAGAAGGTGCGTAGGTGTATTCCGCATCTCCAGTATAGGTTTGCGTTGGATCCATGCCTTTTCTTGCAGAGGTAATAAATAAATTCTCGCCATTTACATAGGTCTTAAGATTACTAAGTTTTATTCTACTCAGCAGCTTTTTAGGAAAACTATAGGTTAAAGAAACGGTACGTAAATTCAGGTAATCTGATTTTGTTAACCAGTGATCAGTATCGGAAATGGTAGTAGTGGTACTCAATGCAGGAATATCGGTTACATCACCTACTTTTTGCCAGCGCTTTAGCATATCAGCATGTAGCGCCCTGCCGTTGGTGGTAGTTCCACCTCTAAACATTAACGAACGATAGTCATTATCAAAGGTATAGCCACCTACCTGATAGATCAACAGGGCCTGCAATGACCAGTTTTTATAGCTAAAAGTGTTATTGATACTGCCAAAGAAATCTGGAATAGCACTACCTGCATAATAATAGGCGGCATTGGCAATTGCCGTGGTAAGTGAACCATCCTCAGCCCTATACTGATTAGCACCTGTTTGCGGATCAACAGCTACCCAATCTCTCAGCCAAAACTCATATAGCGACTTTCCTGCTTCATATTTTTTGGTGCCACTTATCCTTCCTTGATAAGATTCTGGAAGTGAAATAATTTTGTTTCTAAATGTGCTCCAGTTAACATCAATATTCCATTTAAAATTTTTGGTTTTTACTGGCACACCATTTAACTGCACCTCTATCCCCTCGTTCCTCATGCTTCCAAAATTGTCGTTATAAGTAAGTAAGCCAGAAGTTAATGGCAGGGTTACGGCAAACAATAGATTGCTTGATTGGCGTCGGAAAGCCTCTACTGTACCTCCTAGCCTATTTTTAAGCACCGAAAATTCTATTGCCACATCTGCATTTTGGTTGGCTTCCCAAACTAAATCATCGTTTCCTGCTTGGATCAGCAATGCCCCTGGCTCTGTTCCATTATTGTAACCAAGATCATATAAACGTTTATAGGTGAAGTAACTACCTGTACGATCATTACCCACTTCGCCATAAGAGGCTCTAATTTTAAGTGAATTTACCCATTTCACCTTAAAAAATGGTTCCCGGTCAATATTATAGGCACCACTTACCGACCAGAAGTTACCCCATCTGCTTTTTGGAGAAAATCTTGATGAACCGTCTCTTCTGAATGATCCAGAGAATAGGTAGCGGCCCTTATAACTATAATCTATTTTCGAAAGATACCCTTCGGTTTTGTAATTTCTATCGTTAGAACTCAAAGCTGTGGTAGTCGTCATATTATCTAATACGGGTTGGCCAGAAACTCCTTCACTACGTCGAGAACCAGAAAGATAATCGTAATAGTTTAAGTAGTTTTCATGTCCAACCAAAACACTGATCTTGTGCTGATCTATGGTTTTGCTCCAAGTTAAAAGCTGATTGAAATTTAAATAGTTGGTTGAAGTATTGGTCCTGGTTGTTCTTCCTACGCCCACGGCGTCTCCCATTACACTATTGTCATAAACATTGCTGCGATGGTTCCCCAGGTTAAAGCTGAAATTGGAAGTGAACTTGAAATCTTTCCAAAAGTTAGCTTCAACATTAGCCACACCGTTCAAAGAGTTTCTTCTTACTTGATTGATGTTATACAATGTTTCATAAACAACGTTTCTTCCAGTAAAAAGTGGCCTATAATCTCCTGGATCATATATTTTATTTCCATTTGCGTCGAGAATGTACGCACCTGTTATTGCATCGTGTTTGAATACTGGATAAATTGGAGCTAGCAGCAGGTCAATGTAAAATGGATTTTCATTAATTCCGCTGGCTTCATTTGCTTGATCTGATTTGGTATAGGTGCCAAATAAATTCAGGCCAAACTTTAACCAGTTCATTGGCGTAGAATTAAGTCTTAATCTTCCAGAAAAACGTTTAAAATCAGAACCTATCACATAGCCATTTTCGTCGAGATAATTTAGTGACACATAATGATCGGTTTTAGCAGAGCCTCCGCTCAACGAAATAGATAAATCGGTTCTCATTCCCAACCTTTGCAGCTCGTTTCTAAACCGTACATCGTCTGGATAAAGCAACTTGGCGTGTGGATTTAATAAACCATTTTCCAATACAATTTCATCGTCAGCTACGTTGAACGGATTCCATCCCACATAATTTTTCAAATCTTTAGTTGCCGCAGCAGCACTACCTGAGGTCCCATTTTTTAATGCCTCCCAAACCACAGGGAAATACTGGTAAGCATCTAAAGTTTCGTAATTAGGAAGCCCTCTTTCTGAAAACGCATGGGTAAATTTTGCGGTAATGGTACTTTTTCCAGTGTTGTTTCCCTTTTTAGTAGTGATCAACACTACTCCATTGGCTGCCCTAGAACCATACAAAGCTGTAGCTGATGCGTCTTTCAGGATAGAAATATTATCAATGTCTTCTGGGTTAATGTTATTGATTGTGCCCTCATATGGCGCACCGTCCAAAACATATAACGGCGCATTATCTCCTGTTACCGAGCCAAAACCTCTGATTCGTATTTCTGGACCTTCGCCTGGTTGCCCGCTACCTGCCGAGGTTTGAACACCTGGAGAGGCACCTACAATGGCCGAATTAAGATTACTGATGGGCCTTTGCTCTATATCTTTAGCAGAGATTTTGGTTACAGAATTGGTCAATTCATTTCGGGTAGTGGTACCAAAAGCAATTACCACCTCATCTAGCTGTTTGCTATCTTTAATTAAAGCGACTTCGTATTTATTGAGTGCTGTTAAGGTAATTTCCTTGGTTACGTAACCAATATAGCTTAATACTAATACCTTATCGCTTGCTTTTACAGTGATGGAAAAATTCCCATCAGCGTTGGTCATTGTCCCTACTGTAGAGCCTTTAACCCTTATGGAAACACCCAATAAAGGAATGCCTTCTTCGGCATCTGTAATATTACCCGTAATGGTACGGTCCTGCTGGGCCACTGCACTTGGCAAGTTCGTTTCATGTCCTTGTACCATTGGCTTCAAAGAGATGATCTTTTCGTCAATTGTATAGCTCAACGACATCCCTTTCAATACAGAGCTCAACACCACGTCAATAGGTGCATTTGAAAAATTTGCGGAGACTTTTTTGTCATCGGCTACTTCTTTACTGTTGTAAATAAAGTAATAACCAGTTTGTGACCTAAGCTCCTTAAATACTTCTTTTAAGGTGATGTTCTGTTTCTTGATACTTACATTTTGCCCCAAGGTTTTGGCACTTACATGCAAGCTAAAAACAAACACAATTATGGCAATGATTCTCATAACCAGTAAGGCTTTTTTAAATAGTTGGTTTTGTTTGGTCGAAAAATCGCCGCTAAAAATAGCCCACGACAATCTACAATGTATTTTTTCTTTCATACATTTGTATATAAGGGTTTTGAATAAATAGTGCTTGTTCTAGTTTATTATTTGTTTGGCCTGTTGCTTTTCTCGGTTGCCGCCGGGAAAAGCTTTTTGCCTATATTGTTTCTACTTCATCATCTTCTTTTGACAGGTAATTACATTGTCTTCTACTCCAAAAACTACGTCGCCAGTAAGTTCTAATGACTTTAGTACTTTGGAAACATTTGCATTTCTAGGAATTACACCTGTAAAGGAGATATCTGGCTTTTCACCTTCATATTTCACTTTCACGTTATACCATCGCGTTAATTCCTTCATGATTTCGTCGATATTGGTATTGTTAAAAACGAACAGGTCATTTTTCCAAGCCATTACTTCTTCAATATTTGCTGCACGCTGCTGAGTATTCTCGCTACTTTCAGTATACAAAATCTGCCTACCTGGCGTTAGCAATTCCGACTGACCGCTTTTACTAAATTGTACTGAACCTTCTAATAGTGTAAGTTCTGATCGATATTCATCTGGATAGGCCATTACATTAAAATGAGTGCCCAAAACCTTTATTTCCGCACCGTTATTGATTACATAAAATGGCTTCTTTTGATCTTTTGCGATTTCGAAATAGGCCTCACCTTTGATTTCTACCTTTCTGGCATCGTTAGCAAAAGCTACGGGAAATTTAATTGAAGATGACGCATTGAGCCACACTTTGCTTCCATCAGATAATACTACGCTAAACTTACCCCCCGCTGGTGTCGCCAAAGTATTTATTTTTTGGGTTTCATCTTCATTACTGCCTTTTACCAAATAAACGATTTGTCCCTTAGCATCTTTTTCAATGGAAATATCACCTTGCGTAGCCAATTTTCCCCCTGTATTATTATCTAAAGTTATCGTAGAGCCATCTGCTAAAGTTAATATCGCTTTATCGCCTCCTGGCAAAATATCATTATGATAGGCTAATGGGGCTTTTTTCTCCAGGTCATCATTATTAACATAATAGAATGTAAAACTTCCAACCACCAGTAAAGCGGCGGCCGCAGCGTATTTCCAAAAAAAGCGAGGCTTACGATCTGACTTTTTTGAACCAGTGATATTGGCATACATGCCGTCCCAGTCTATTTCATGTACCAAGGCATCAGACTGCACTTTTTTATTGTGCTCATCCATAAAAGCAAGCACTTGCTCTTTAGTTTCTGGATTTCTGATATAAGCAAATAGTTCTGCATACTCCTCCTCCGTAATGCTTTTGTCGACATACTTCTGGAAAAGTTCGGTCAATCTATAATTTGCTCCTTGTGTCATCTGATGATCTTGATTGTTCATGTTCAATTATTGTCGTTAATTTATTTCGCGACCAATAATTTGCTGCCAAATTCATCTATCTACAACTAATTCCTGTAGATTTTCTGTGAGCTTCACCATTATTTGTGAAACGATTAAGTGCATTTATTGGTCAATTAGGTTTTTTCGGTTAAAGATATCAGTTTTGTACAGACACCATTATCTCTTAAAAAGATGGAAGATAGATAGGCTGCTGGAGAACTTGATTTTTCTAGTCCCGAAAAGCATTTTTCTTTCATAAATTGTTGGTTAGGTTGTTGTTTGTCCTATATAGACTGCCAGACTTGGGCAATGGACCGTTAAAAAACATTTTTTTGAAAAAATATTGAACAACAAAAATTTACGGACGAAGTATTCGAAAAAAAATAAGCTTTAGAAAAACAGTCTCCAAAGCAGTAATAATGAAACTACGATATTATGCTTTGAAATATGATATTTTAGGTGCTTGAGTACCTCAACAATTACATTTTTAACTCGGCTTTTGGAAAGTCCAACGGCTTGGGCAATCTCTTCATGGCTCATATGTTGGTTGCGGCTCATGTTAAAAATTTCCTGCTTTTGTGATGAAAGCGTCTGCAAAGCTCTGTTGATCAACAAAACGCTCTCCTTGAGATTAATTTGGTCTTCGATATTATTTAGCGTAACCGAGGTATTGATCCAAGCATTGTTAATGGTCTTTTCTGTTCTGCTGATTTTACTGAGGTAATCGTAAGTTTTATTACGGGCAATGGTATAAATGTAATTGCGTGGGTGTTCAATCGCAAGGAGTTTTTCCCTATTTTGCCAAATCACCAAAAATGTTTCTTGTACTATTTCTTCAGCATCGGCTTTACTGTGTATAAAGGAATCTACAAAAGCCAAAATTTTGCCGCGATAAAGGCTGAACATTTTGTTAAATGCCAAAGAATTTCCATCATAGATTTCCTTTAACAATAGCTTCTCTGCTGTTAAATCGTACAAGGCCATTAAAGTAATTATAAACCGATATACTTTTAAAAAGCTTATCGGCTAGTTTGCAGGTTAGGTTATTATAAAATTAGCAATCGTTGCCCACTATCCAAAACATTTTTAGTGTTACTTATATAACTTTTTTGATAAAAACACAAAAAAGCAGACAGTTTTCTCTGACTACTCAAATCATTTTTATAAAAAAGAGAACCTCAATAAATGAGGCTCTCTCAGAGCTTTTATTTAGATAGATTAACTTTCACACCCAATTCTATTCCTCCGTAAGTGTATTTTTTTAGGTTATTATTTATAGGCAAAGAATACGATGCCTGCATTTGATATTTCTTGAGGATATTGAAGCCCATCCCAAAAGACAAACTGTTACTGCTATGGTAAAAAGCTAGTAGATTAAATTTATCTTCGGCAAATTGAGCATTTAGCCCCACATCAATTACGTTATCATAACCATCAAGGCCTCGATATAACAATTTAGGCGTTAACTTTATTGGTCCATCTAATACCTGATAAGCCGCTGAAAAGTAAAATGTACTATAGTTATAGCCATCGTTCACATTTTCCGAATAGATCAGACTGCGCAGATTTGGTGCTACAGCACTTAGGCTTAGCTTTCCATTTTCATAGTTTACTCCCAAATCTCCGTCAAAAATATAGCCCTGCTCGTTAAACTGTTGTGGGATTAAATCAGTTCCATCACCAATAATATCGCTCATGTTCACTTTTAATGAAGATACTCCTGCTGACAATCCAAATCTTAGATTACCAGCTTCTGAAGTTTTTACGTTATAGGCATAGGAAGTCGAAAATCTGTTCACGTTCAAAAGCCCGTCCTTATCTGTGACAACAGATAATCCAAAACCATTCTTTCCCAACCCATAATCAACGGTAATTGTATTGGCAACGCTTTGTCCATTACTTCCGGTTAGGTTATTTTTATAAGAAAGACCAACGTTTAAACCTTGTTTTTTTCCCGCCACAGCGGGATTGTACAAGTACTCATTAAGGTAATACATAGACATTGGGGGACTTACTTGTGCCTTTAATTCTAAAGAAGCAAAAAATAAGATAGCGGCAATAATGATATATATAGTTTGTTTAGTTTTCATTGTTGTTTGGTTAAGCAAATTCCTAGTTTTTAAAGCGAACAGATAATCTTATCTCCCTTTTAAAATGGTTAATGTACCTTTGATAGGTTTCAAACCAGCGCCTATATTAATTTCGTAATAGTAGGTGCCCGTATTTAAAGGGCTACCATTGTAGCTTCCATCCCAATCACTCTGATAATTTGCCTTTTTAAAGACTACTTTACCGGTTTTATCATATACCATAACCTCATTTTTGGGGTACATTAAATTCAAATCTGTTACCACCCACAAATCGTTCTTACCATCGCCGTTAGGTGTAAGAATATTATTAGCGACCACCTCGCCACTATATAATTTAAGGGTTACCGAAGTTTGCGGACTAGCGTTGCTCACACCTAAACTATTGCTAGCTACTACATGAAAGGTATGTTTGCCAGCTGCTAGTTCTTCAGTAAAAGCGTAAATCCACTCACCTTTGTCATTAGACATTGCAGTTACAGGATGTTCTACATTATCTACGTATATGGTAATTACGCTCAATGGCTCTGCCAGTCCACTTAATTTTGGTCGGTAACTAGTCAGCACTCCATTAGCTATATTGGCAACAACAGGTGCTTGTGGATCTTCCATCAAATTGTTCAAAGAAATGATTACCCGCATTACTTGGTCGCCACCGGCATCGTTAAAAACCTTTACGGTGATATTAAAGCTTCTCACTTTCTCGTAATCAACTTCAGTGCTTTTGCCAACAGTAATGTTGCCTGTGGTTGGGTTGATCACAAATGCATCATTAAGATTACCGCTCATGATGGTCCAATTAGAAAGTACGCCTGGCAAACTTGAAATCGGTTTGGCAACGAAAGTTCCATTGACTGAATTTTCATCAATAGAAACTTGCAAAGGAGGAACAGGGGCAGCACCATCAAATTCGTAAGCTCCCATATCTAAAATGAGGTTGTTCACCCTTACATTTCCAGCCAAATCTAAAGTGATACCTTGTGGCAAAAGGTTATTTTGTCCCGCATCTATGGCAGGGCTAAAATCTTGTAGACGAAGAAAATCTGCATTATTGGGGTCTTCGCTTTCAAAAACTGGATCCTGACCTACCATATTGTCATCCACTCCATTGGTGCCATAAACATCAGTCATAGAAGACCTTACTGTCAAGTTTGCTGGAGTAGATGCTAAAAAATCTACTGTAGCCGCATCGGCAGCCTGATTTTTATATAAAATACTGTTATAAACTGTTGCTTGTCCGCTTGTAGAAAGATATATCGCTCCTCCTGAAGCAACGGCCTTGTTGGCGTAAAAGGTAGAATTATGAATAATTGGTGCAGCATTGGTAGATACATAAATAGCACCACCTCCAATTGAACCGGCCGCTTCATTGTTATAAAATAAGTTATTGATCAGCACTGGGCTGGCCAAATTTCCTGGCACGCCAAAAAGGTAAATGGCACCACCGCTGGTTGTTGCCTTATTGCCTGCAAATTTATTATTGTTCATTTGCGGGCTGTTGGCATTTAAATAAAGTGCCCCAGCAGTGGTAGTAGCTTCATTATTTAAAAACGTAAGATTATTTAGTACTGACGGCAAGGTACTGGTCCCTAAATAAATAGCACCTGAAGAGTTAGCTTTATTTGCGGTAAAACTGCTTTCAGTGATATTAATAGTTCCGGCAGTAAAGTAAACCGCTCCGCCACTACCTCCAGCAGTGTTGTCGTTAAAGGTTGAATTACTAATGTTGATGGTGGTGGCTAGCGCATTGTATATTGCGCCACCATTTGTTAAAGCAGAATTATCTGTAAATGTACAGTCATTAAAGGTAGCTGAAGCCGAAGCTGAATTCATCAGAATAGCCCCGCCGGTAGTGGTTACGGATTTATTTCCTTCGAACCTACATTTTGTAAAAACTGGAGCTCCAGCCGTTGATATAGCCAATGCTCCTCCCGAGGACCCTTCGTTATCGATAAACTCTACCTCTGTAAATACGGGTTTAGAAGGTGTTGCAACGGCACTGAATATAAAAATTGCTCCACCACTTGTGGCTAATGTTTTATTATTGATAAACTTTACTTTATTATAAATTGGTGAGCCATAAAAAATGTATATCGCGCCTGCACTTTGATCGGTTGAACCGTTTACATTATCTCTAATAATTAAGTTCTCGTAAGTTGCGCTGCTGTAATAGTTGATAATTCCTGGAGAGCGACTTGGTGGAATAACATATCCATTTACGGTAATTCCTCCTGTAGTACCCGTTCCGCTAGTATAACCTTTAGCCACCGTAAAACCATCTAATTTAGCGGTTCCTAAATCTCCAGAGGCTATCACCACATGATAAGCATTGTCCGTATCTACGGTTTCATCACCTAGGTTACCACTTAAAATGGTCACATTTGTATTGAAGTTTCTTTGTGTCTTAAGGGTTTCTGTACCTGTAAAACCACCATAAATAGAAACATCTTTCTTTAAAACAAAAGCATTATACCTATCATTTAATGTAACGGTTGCTACTGCATCTGCCTTACGAGTTGGCTTATATGTACCTGCAGCCACCCATATTTCATTTCCAGCCGCCGAAGCATTAATCACTGCTTGTAAATCCCCAGACGCAGTTGCCCAACTTGAGCCGTCGCCAGTACCACCAGGTTTTACGTATCTAATGGTTTGCGCTATTGCATCAATCCCCGCTAATAGCGTAAAGAAAATAAGCAATAAGTAAAGTTTTCTCATATGAATTGTTAGTTTGTTAGTTGTTGGACCGTTTTTAAATAAAATCCTCTCTTGTCGAGAAGTTCTCTTTCAAACTATATGATAGACTGTTACGAAATGCAACAGGACCTCTTTTTATCTCATTTTTTTTCCGACGATATAAAATGAGCAAATTGGCGGCTAATTTCGGTACCTTTTAACGTTGGGAAAGTCTATGTTTAAAACAATGTGACTTTACTATAAACTATATCAAATGAAATTTTTAAAATTAAGCCTATTCCTATTATTGATTTCGAGTTTTGTTTATGCGCAAAAATGGGAAGTTGGGAAAACTTACACCGATCAAGAGAAGTGGACAGAATTTACAGTTGGCGATTTACCATTGATCGTTAGTGTACCGCACGGTGGAATCGTCTCTTTACCAAATGAGGCCATTCGCGATTGCAAAGGGGCTGTTACGGTTACCGATTCAAAAACTATTGAGCTGGTAAAGGAAATTGAAAAAGCATTTTTGGAGAAGTACAATGCAAGGCCCTTTATTATTCTTTCTAACCTTTCAAGAAAACATCTTGATCAAAACCGGGATATAGAGGAAGCTACTTGCGGTAATAAGTCATTGGAAAGAACTTGGCACCAATTCCACGATAATATTGATACTGCCATTGCTTTGGCCGTTAAAAAATTTGGCAAAGCGATATATATTGACCTGCACGGACATGGACATACCAAACAACGATTGGAACTAGGATATAATTTAACGGCCAATGAGCTAAGAAAAACAGATGTGGAAAAGAACCAATTGGCTACAAAATCTTCGATGGTTAATTTGATTGATACCGACAAGAATGTTGATCTTGCCCAATTACTTACAGGAGACAATGCTTTTGGAACCTTAATTAGCTCAGCAGGTTTTGGTGCTGTTCCTTCTAAACAAGACACTGCTCCTTTAGAAGAAGACAAATATTTTAATGGCGGTTATAACACTAGAAGGTATACTTCGAGCAAATATCCCAATGTGTTTGGCTGGCAAATAGAGAGCAATTTCAAGGGTGTACGTGATACCGCTGGTCGACCAGCATTTGCAAAAGCTTTTGTAGAAGTGATGGGCCAATATTTCAAAACGTATCTCAAAACTGCTTTTTAGGCACCTAAGAAACTTTACTTCTTACTAAAAAATCCCCGATTGAAATTCAATCGGGGATTTTTTAATGTTGTATTAAAATCATTAAACTTTGATTTCTACTTCAACACCGCTAGGCAATTCAAGCTTCATTAAAGCGTCAACTGTTTTTGAATTTGAGCTATAAATATCTAAAAGACGTTTATAAGCACACAATTGAAACTGCTCACGAGCTTTTTTGTTTACGTGTGGTGAACGCAATACAGTGAAAACTTTTTTCTCTGTTGGCAACGGAATAGGTCCGCTAACTACTGCGCCTGTAGGCTTTACAGTTTTTACGATTTTCTCAGCAGATTTATCTACCAAGTTATAATCGTAAGATTTTAATTTGATTCTAATTCTTTGGCTCATCTTATTTATTAATTAAACCGATAGTTAGAGCTATTAATAACTAACGGCGGATTTATTTTTTGATTAAAGAGGGAACAAAGATTAAAGACTAGTCCTTTATCTTTGCTCCTTGTTCCTTTATCTAATTATTAGTCTTCGATAGCTTTAACTCTACCTTTAGATTTCGCTACAACCTCATCTTGTACGTTACGAGGTGCTTCTGCATAGTGATCAAACTCCATAGTTGAAGTTGCACGGCCTGAAGTGATGGTACGCAATTGAGTTACATAACCAAACATTTCCGAAAGTGGAACGTGCGCTTTGATTACTTGTGCTCCGTTACGAGTATCTAAACCTTGCATTTGTCCACGACGACGGTTCAAGTCACCCATTACATCACCCATGTTTTCTTCTGGAGTTAAAACCTCAATTTTCATGATTGGCTCCATCAACACTGGACGACATTTAGGCAATGCTTCACGATAAGCCATTTTAGCAGCTAATTCGAAAGATAAAGCATCAGAGTCAACCGCGTGGAAAGATCCATCAATTAAACGAACTTTCATTCCTGACAATGGATAACCAGCTAACACACCATTGTTCATTGAACCTTCAAAACCTTTTTGAACTGAAGGGATGTACTCTTTTGGAATAGCACCACCCACAATTTCGTTAACGAATTGAAGAGGAGATTTAGAGTTATCGAAATCTTCGTCTGCAGGAGAAATCACAACTTTGATATCAGCAAACTTACCACGACCACCAGATTGTTTTTTGTAAACTTCACGGTGCTCAGTAGAACCATTGATAGACTCTTTGTAAGCTACTTGAGGTGCTCCTTGGTTAACTTCAACCTTAAATTCGCGTTTTAAACGGTCAATTAAGATATCTAAGTGAAGCTCACCCATACCTGAAATTACTGTTTGACCAGTTTCTTGATCAGTTTTTACTACGAAAGTTGGATCTTCTTCAGCTAATTTACCTAAAGCAATACCTAATTTATCAACGTCAGCCTGAGTTTTTGGCTCAATAGCTAAACCGATAACTGGCTCAGGGAAAGTCATCGATTCTAACACGATAGGGTGTTTCTCATCGCATAAAGTATCACCTGTTTTGATATCTTTAAAGCCTACTACAGCGCCAATATCACCAGCCTCGATAAAAGGAATAGGATTTTGCTTATTAGCGTGCATTTGGAAGATACGAGAGATACGCTCTTTGTTTCCAGAACGAGTATTCAATACGTAAGAACCAGCTTCTAATTTACCAGAGTAAGCACGGATAAAGCATAAACGGCCTACAAATGGGTCAGTTGCAATTTTGAAACCTAATGCAGCGAAAGGCTCGTTTACATCTGGTTTACGAGAAATTTCTGCACCAGTATCAGGGTTAGTACCTTTTACCGCTTCTTGATCTAGTGGCGAAGGCAATAGCTCCATAACCAAATCAAGCATAGTTTGTACACCTTTGTTTTTGAAAGATGAACCACAAACCATAGGAACGATAGCGTTATCTAAAACAGCTGCACGTAATGCATCTAAAATTTCACGCTCAGTTAATGAGTTAGGATCTTCGAAGAATTTCTCCATCAAAGACTCATCGTATGAAGCTACTGCTTCTAATAATTTCTCACGGTATTCAGCAACTTCGTCTACCATATCGTCAGGAATTGGCACTTCGGTAAAAGTCATTCCTTTATCGTGCTCGTTCCAAACAATACCACGGTTGTTGATCAAATCAACTACACCTTTAAAGCTATCTTCAGCACCGATAGGCAATTGCAAAGCAACGGCATCAGAACCCAACATGTCTTTAACTTGCTTAACAACTTTTAAGAAATCAGCACCTGAACGGTCCATTTTGTTAACGAAACCAATACGAGGTACTTTATAGTTATCCGCTAGTCTCCAGTTAGTTTCAGATTGAGGCTCAACACCATCAACAGCTGAAAACAAGAATACTAAACCATCAAGTACACGTAATGAACGGTTTACCTCTACGGTAAAATCCACGTGTCCAGGGGTATCGATAACGTTTACTTGGTATTTATTATTACGATAGTTCCAGAAAACGGTAGTAGCAGCAGAAGTGATGGTTATCCCGCGCTCAGCTTCTTGTACCATCCAGTCCATGGTAGATGCACCTTCGTGAACCTCACCAATTTTATGGTTTACACCAGCGTAATAAAGAATACGCTCAGTAGTAGTTGTTTTACCAGCATCGATGTGGGCAGCGATACCAATATTTCTTGTAAATTTTAAATCTCTTGACATCTTGTTTTTATTAGCTAATTAGCTAATTTTTCAATCAGCTAATTAGTTATTTTTTCTTAGAATCTGAAGTGTGAAAACGCTTTGTTAGCCTCAGCCATTTTGTGCGTATCCTCTTTTTTCTTAACTGCTGCACCTTCGCCTTTAGCTGCAGATACCATCTCAGCTGCCAATTTCTCTTTCATGGTTTTTTCACCACGCTTACGCGAGTAGTTGATTAACCATTTCATACCTAAAGCAGTTTTACGCTCTGGACGTACTTCTGTAGGTACCTGGAAGTTTGCACCACCCACACGACGAGATTTAACCTCTACAGCAGGGCTGATATTTGCTAATGCACGTTTGAAGATTTCCAATCCGTTCTCACCAGATTTTTTCTCAGCTAATTCTACAGCGTCATAAAAAATGGCGTAAGCGATAGATTTTTTACCGTCAAACATCATGTTGTTTACAAATCTTGTAACCTGAACATCATTAAATTTAGGATCAGGAAGAATGATTCTTTTCTTTGGTTTTGCTTTTCTCATTTCTATTGTCCTCCTAAATTATTTCTTTTTACCTTTTGCTGGTGCTGCAGCTGCCTGTCCTGGTTTAGGGCGCTTAGTACCATATTTACTACGACGTTGGTTACGACCAGCTACACCTGATGTATCTAATGCACCACGGATGATGTGGTAACGTACACCTGGTAAATCTTTCACACGACCACCACGGATTAACACGATAGAGTGCTCTTGTAAGTTGTGACCTTCACCTGGGATGTAGGCATTCACCTCTTTACCATTGGTTAAACGTACACGGGCAACTTTACGCATTGCAGAGTTTGGTTTCTTAGGGGTAGTGGTGTATACACGGGTACACACGCCTCTTCGCTGTGGACAGCTGTCCAACGCTGGAGATTTACTCTTAAACTCCAGTGCTACTCTACCTTTTCTAACTAATTGTTGAATGGTTGGCATTTCTTGCTTTTTGTTTCTATTATTTATTTAATTTCCTTGCCGTTAGCAGTTTACAACTAGCCTACATTAAGGGACTGCAAAAGTAGAACAATTTCTTTTAACTATCAAGAGGTTACGGCAAAAATTTTCTGATTTAAAAATCACTTCACACAAAATTTGCCTCAACTTAAAATAAGCGTACATTTTAGGAGAAAAGCAATTATAGTAGTTCTTGGCTTACAACAGTCCCGCTTTCTGTTACAATCTTTTTGTTTCCCCTTCACAAACCTCACAGGTTTTGAAAACCTACGAGGTTTCCTCTCGCTTACAAAAAGTATTTCCACCCCAATCGGGTTTATGATGAAAGATTGAATAAAAAACACCCCGCAAATTACCGCGAGGTGTCAACATTAGATTTCAATATGTGTTTAATTACAATCTTTAAAACTTTCTTTGATTTCCTTTAGTTTTGCCACCAAATTTTTCAACTTATTTGGCGCATTGCCATATTCAAAGGTCACTTTTTTAATTTTATCATCCATTTTCAGGGCTACCCATTCTGCTCCACCGTCTGCACAATCAGGGCAACCAATTACTTCCGGCAGCTTTTCAAAATCGTGTTGATTAACTAGTTTATTTAGCTCGTTCAACTCATCCTCCGTCATTTTCTTTGTACAGGTCTTTATCTCAGGATTAGTACCATGCTTTTTCTTAGAAAACTTTACTTCATTAACATTCACGGCGATATCGCTCATACAATAACCCACACACATTCCAAAGGAGGTACCATAACCTATTTCTTGGACATTAACATTCCCATTCTTCTCGCAAGAACTGAAACTAAAGACGGCTATAGCCAATCCAACAAGAGCAAAAGTATTTTTCATTTTTTATCTGTTTAAAACAATACGCTTGATTTATCTCAAACGCTACAAAAGATTTGCCGATACTTTTGAGAACTAAATGGTTACTTTTTATATATTTAACTCATAAACCAAAAACCGCTCTCTTATTGCGCTCAAATGAATGTTGTTGTAAAATCAACCAAACGCATTATATATAACTATGTAATCTGCATATTTATTTCCATTGCTTTAATTGTTGGCCTTAACCATTATGGACTTAAGGCAATAGATGGTATCAGGGCATTTACTTCTGGCGAGTCTATTTATATGAAGGCACAGCAAGAAGCTTCTAGGCAGCTCACCAATTATGTTTTTACTGCAAACCCCGAGTATTACGCTAACTTCCTAACACAACTTCAAGTACCTATTAATGATAGTTTAGCGAGGGTTTCGTTAGATAGTAACCTACATCATTCCATTTCTAAAAAACATTTGTTGCTGGGTAAGAACATTCCGGAAGACATTGACAATATCATTTGGGTATATCGTAACTTTAAATCACTTTCTCAATTTAAAAAAGCAATTAGTATCTGGAAAGCGGCAGACCAACTGATAATAAGCCTTGAAAACCAAGGGAAAGCAATTGATAAACAAATCAAGCAGAAAACCATTTTTAGCCCATTGGAAAAGGAGCAACTGGCCCGCAGCATAGACAAAACATGTAAATTGCTTACCCAGAAAGGTAATGAATTTGATGAAACGCTCACCGAAAACTCAAGACTAGTAAACAAAGCTGTACTTACCATCAACACCCTAATGGCATTCATCATTTTCATCTGTATTGTTGGTATTTCTGTAAAATACATCCACAAAATATCGGTACTGCAAAAAGACACTTTGGCGCAAAACAAAGCACTTTTGAAAACGAATGAAGAAATGGATCTTTTTACGCATAGTGTATCGCATGACCTTAGATCGCCTATTACTTCATTGAAAGGTATTATTGCCTTAGCTGAACTTGAAGAGGATAACAAGCAACGCGATAAGTATTTTTCCTTGATGAAACGTATTCTTTCTCGGCAGGATGATTTTATCTTGAAAATTATTCAGTTTTCCAAAAACAAGCGAACAGATTTACACATTCAAGAAATACACTTGCCTTCTTTCTTCGAGCATCTTGTGCAAGATCTTGAGCATAGCAGCGACATTGAGATATATATTAAGCTGGATATTGAAAATACTATCATTTGTATTGACGCCTTCAGATTAGACATTATCTGTAAAAATCTTATTTCGAATGCCATCAAATATGCAGACCCAAAGAAATCCGATTCTTTTATCAATATTTCTGCAAAGGTTAAAAAGGGTTTGCTGAACTTAGTTTTCGAAGATAATGGCATTGGCATTGACCAAGAACATCAACAAAAAATATTCAATATGTTTTATGTAACCACTCATCAGAATAAGGGCAGTGGTATTGGGCTTTACCTGGTTAAGGAAATGATCAACAAACTAGATGGCGAAATCAAGGTAAATTCTTCTAATGGTAATGGGAGCATATTTGCGATGACCATACCAACCTTGACTTAACTATTTTTTAATGGTAATGACACGACCGGTTACCAAGGTAAAGCTATAGATACGATACAATCCATCGTCAGTCATGGCAATACTTTCAACCAGTCCTGTTTTACTAAAGGTATCGGTTACCAAATCACCTTTCTTAATTTCATTAAGTACTTCTAAGGGTGTTTCTTCTGTCAATCTAATCATCTTTCTACTTGGTAAACATTAATCCAAAACCTACGTAGTCGGCCTCAGTTTGATGAATGTATATTTTTGACTGTAAACCTAGCCAATTATTTAATTTGTATTTAGCTCCCGCAGTCCAATAAGTTTTAACCGGCAACAAACTATTGTAGTGTAAATAATAACCATATTTTGCCATAAAGGCTAATTTACCCATCCATAAATCTGGACCTATAGCAGCTCCAACACGCCATCTATCCAACGATGAAGCCTTAGATTGATAGGTTTCTAAATTACGGTTGGCGTCGTATATGGTATAGTAGTAAACCGCATCAATTCCTGCACCTAAAGCCAAATAAGAGGTTAAACGATAGTTATAACCACCATAGAGCCCTGTTTTATACAGGCCATCTCTACTCTGGTACACTCCTCGTCTACCTATATTTATTCCCAAATCAAAACTATGTTTCTTGTACGCTTCATTTTCAAAAGATGGTGTTTTTACTTCAACATTATTGCTCAAAGCTCTGATAATGCTCAAACCAACACTCACAGTATTTAATCCATTATTTGGCACGCGAGTACCTCCGTTAGAATAATGTAATACATCCAGATTAGCAGAAACAGCTGTTTTTTCGTTAAGAGGAACGCTGGCCTTTAAACCTGCTTTAAGCCCGAAATTAAGTCGGCTGCCTATTATTGGGTTTTGGTTACTGTACCATGATTCTCCAGCATACAAAATTCCGAAACCTGGAGTAAATGCCAATTCAACCTTGTTAACATTAAGCAACGGGAAGGTAAGGCCGCCCAGCAAACTATACGTATCACCAAATTCACCTTTTTTTGGGTCGGCAATTCGAGTAATGCTGCCCATATGTTTATAGTTGAAAATAACGTCAATACTTTTTATTCCTAAATCGCTTGACCATTTCTTAGGGCTTCTATTCACATTATAATGGTAAATCAGTTCCCCGCCGTAGGCGCTGCCCTGCAGAAAATTTTGATTCGCACTAAAATTATCAATTGATCGCTGCAGATTTAACTCTAAACTATGTGCATTATGTTGAGCCTTAACAGCTGACACCGAGCCTATAAAAATGAGTAGTATGAACTTTTTTAACAAATTAGCAGAGCAGATAGACATTGTTTAAATGGTTATATCTCCAAAAATATAAATTATTTGCGCATAGCCCATTTAATTCCGGCTAAAAGCTGTTTGAGAAACAATGCGTTAGTATAGGTTTCGGCCGCATGACCTAAACCAGTGTAGAAGACTCTTCCGCCTTCAAATTTGTGATACCATACGATTGGATGGTCATTACCCATTTTACCGCCCTTGTAGGAGCTCTCGTCTACCGCTACCAGTACTTTTACATTAGGATTAAATGCTCTGAAATTATACCACTCATCAGTGTGCAGCCAATTTTCAGGCATCCCTTTCATTAACTTATCTTTAGGACTCACCGATACTAGCTTAGCTTGTTGGACTTTTGGATGGTCGGTAAAAAAGGCGCCTATCATTTTTCCATACCATTCCCACTCGAAGCAAAAATCAGTGGCTGCATGTATGCCTACTAAACCACCGCCTTTATTAATATAGCTCTTGAGTGCTTGCTTCTGTTCCTCTGTAAAAACATTAGAACCTGTCGGATTTAGAAATACCAATGTTTTATATCTCGATAGGTTTTCCAACGTAAAGTTGTTTACATTTTCAGTAGTATCTACCTCAAAACCATTATTTGCGCCAAGGGCTTTAATGGCAATAATACCTTCGTTAATGGATTTATGACGGAAACTTTTAGTTAATGAAAAAACGAGTACTTTGTCTTTTGCATTAAGTTCTTTTGGTTGGAAAAATAGGGTTAGTAGGACGAATACGGCAAGTACACTTTTCATCATCTTAGTTATTAAATGTATCGAGATAAAGTTGTTCAACCTGTTTTCTGGCCCATTCTTGCTTGCGTAGAAATTTTAAGCTGGAATTAACACTTGGGTCTTTAATGAAACAGTTAAAGCGTAAAAGATAGCCAAGCTCTGCCCAACCATAATGTTCGCTCAAGCGGGTGACGATGTGTTCTAGCGTTTTTCCGTGTAACGGATTATTCTTTTGTTCAGGATGGCTCATGCACAAAGTTAAAAGGATTGGCCTAAATATAAAGTTATGTATGCCAATCCTTTTTTTGCACTGATTTTATCCAACGGTATTTCGAGGGTTCGAACGTGTATTGGTCGCCCCTGCTCTAGAAATTTTATAATTCAGCGACAAATAAAAATAACGTGTAATGGTGTTAAAACGAACGTCTTCCATGCGACTTGCATTTACCGTTCTATCAATATTTATATTTTGATTCAAGATATCAAAACCTCTAATAGCCAACGTAATTTTGCGCTTCATCAAATATTGCTCAAGCCCTGCATTCAGTAAAAAAACATTGTTATTAAAACCATCGGCCCTACCTGCAGTTCCATTATGCTGCAATTCGGCACTGATACGCATATTTTTAACAAACTCCCAACTTAAACTTGCGTTATTGAAAAAGCTGAAATATTTATTGTCAATAGCTGCCGGCTGTGAATTGTTCACTTTGCTATACTGCACGCCAAGAAAGATGCCCGTGTTCAATTTGTCATCTATATCATAACTAAAATTGGCATTTGGCCCAATATTGTACCTATTGGTGATATTTTTTTCTTCGCTGATGAAAGAAGAGGTATGAGACATAAACAGGTTAAGTCCATATCCCATTCTTAAACCTTTAATTTTTGTAGGCTGGCCAAAGAAAGTTCCCGTCCTGACGTAATAGTTTCCGTCTACATTTCTAGGTTGTACTTCCTGTCCGCCTTTTACATAGTTTACACTGTTGCCTATATCATCAAAAGCATAATTGATCAAGAAATAGCCATTCCAGTATTTATTATTATCGGCACTAAATGTATTGAAATTAATGGCCATTCGATGATTTTTAACTGCCTCTAAATTTGGATTACCAATTCTTTGGTAAACTGGATTGGTATTGTTTTGTATAGGCTGCAAATCATTAACCGAAGGCAAGTTTACCGACGCATTATAGTTTAATTGGATCGTGTGATTGGCTTTGTTCTTAAAGTTGATGGTTAATCGTGGTAAAATGTTGTAGTATTTCTTATCCAGGTGATTAGTACTTACACCTGCATTGCTAAAAGTTGTGGCATCTAAACCCGTTTCTTGTAATCCGAAACCGAAGTTATAAGTCCATTGTGTGCGGGTATGGATAAATCCAAACCGTGCAGCTTGCAACCAGTTTTTATTATCAATGCTATTCGATAGGTCAGGAACAACGGTTTCATATCGGTCTGTAATTTCGTTATAATTTAAAGTTAACTGTTGGGCATCTACCATGCTTTGATTGTAGATATAGCCTGCATTAGCACTCCATTTTTTATTCAGTTGACGCATGTAGTTAATATTGGCAGTATAAGTTTTGGCAATATTTTCTTGATCAGCCTGTTGATTAAGCTTTGTCACATCTAATGTTCCACTGGTATAGTCGTTAATTAAATACTGATTTACCCAATTTGCATTGTAAGTATTCTGGGTTCCATTTAGTCTTAATGAGACAGAACCCTTGCCAAAACGACGCAGTACAGCAAATTCTCCAAAAAGTGCAGGCGTATTATTTCTTTGGTTCAAATACTGATTACCATCATTGCTTTCTTTTTTAATGTCAAAAGCTGAGTTAAAATTCCTGTTGTTGATATTCCTGGTATAATTGAGAATGACATTGGGCCTAAAAGTAATATCAGTTAACGAATCAGGATGGTATTCCAATTTAAAGTTAAAGCGGTGTGCTTCATTATCCGAGTTACGGTTTGTCACTTCCGAAGTACGTAGTACATCATCTTTATTAACATCCTGCACACTCGAAAATCTGTTACCAATCCCCTTTGAAAAATAGGTAAAATAACTGCCGCTAATGGCCAGTTTATTGTTTTTACCCCAACTATTGCTGTAATTAAGTCCGCCGCTATGAGTGGTTACTTCGCCAATAGCGCTGTTATCAAAAACTCCAGACCCACCAATGGTAGTACGACCATTGTTTACATTGATGGAAAAGCTACCGCCGGCTGGTGGCGCAAAAATATTTCCTATGTTTCCGCCGGTAAAGCTGTTCAGATCTTCAATCTGGAAACTAGCATTGCTTACATTATTGCTCATTCCCAGTACGGCAAATTGTAAGTTTTTATTGAAATGATTTGCACTCAAATAGCTATTATACCTATCCGTGGTCCCTCCGGATAGATTTGCATTACCAAACCAGCCTCGCTTTTTATCTTCTTTAATGGTTAAGTTTAATACCTTTTCACGTTGCCCGTCATCTATACCTGTGGCTTTTGCTTCCTGTGTTTTGCTATCAACCACCTGCACTTTGGCAATGGCATCTGCCGGTAAGTTTCTGGTTGCCGTTTTAGGGTCTGTTCCAAAGAAATCTTTCCCATCTACGGTTAATCTCGAAACTTTTTGTCCCTGCACCAAAATATTACCATCTCTATCTATTTCTACTCCAGGCAGTTTTTTCAACAACTCTTCAACAGCTGCATTGGGTTGTGTTTTAAATGCACCAGCATTATATTCAATGGTGTCTGGCTTAATTTTCACATTAGCCTGCTGCCCGGTTACGTTTACTTCTTTTAAGAACACGGCATCTTCGCTCATTTTCAAAGTCCCCAAATCCAAATCTTTAGCACTTATCTCAACAGATTTAACAATGGCTTTATAACCTAAGGCTGATATTTTTAATAAATACTTACCATTTTTCAGGTCCTTCAATAAAAAATCTCCATTATGACCGGTAAGCGCACCATTCCTTTTGGTCGAATCAGATTGCTCGGTTAGCAATACCGCAGCATAGCCGATAGGCTCACTGTTAGTAGCCGACAAAACTTTACCACTCAAATGATGATTTTGTGCGAAGACTTTCGTAGTTAATAGGCAGCAGAGGATAAAAAATAAGCTCTTTTTCATTAATTTGTTTTGGTTAATAAAGGGGGATTTTGCAACCTTCAATAAACTAGACGCAGAAGAAAACAAAATGTGACAGTTTTTTGAAAAATAAATTTCAAAAGCTGTCACATTCGCCAAAACATCAACTATTAAAGAGGCTTATCGATGTAGTTTGTTTCTTCTCAAATATTGAAGTAATTCCTGTGGTCTATCCGTTTGGATGATATTTACGCCTTTAGCAATGATCCAATCCCAGCTATCTTTTAAATTTCCCTCTTCAACAGCTAGATCATCATGATGGCTTGCATTTAAACTTGGCCACAGGGTATTTACCCAAACTCTAGAACCTGTATTCTTAATTTGGTTAAATTGATGAATAATCTTTGATGTATCACTATTAAAAACCAGCTCAAACGCCACCGGTTTCATTTTAGCAGTATAATCGTTAATGATCGTAGCCGCATTAGGCTTATCTAAATTCACCACTGGCATAAATACCACCTGGCTGAAAAAAGCTTTACCCTTTTCGGAAGTAACCTTATCATAATTACCACCACTTTTTACTACGGTTTGTTTTAATGTTCCGGTACGTTCAAGTATTCGGTAAACTTCATCAAAGTGATTGTAGCCTTTATCAATATTTACAAAAATTTTCCCTTTTGCTATCAGCATTGCCTCTTCCAAAGTAGGTATTTTATGATACGTTTCTATTCCAATACCGCTTTTAAGATTGAGTTTCTTTATTTCTTCCAGCGTAAAATCCGAAACATTTCCTTTTCCGTTTGTGGTACGATTTAAGGTTTTATCGTGCATCAAAACCAGCTGTCCATCTTTAGTTTTCTGGATGTCGATTTCAACCATATCTGCACCCATTTTAATAGTGTTTTCAATGGCTTTGATAGAATTTTCAGGTGCATTTCTCCAGTCACCCCTGTGCACTACAACTAGTACTTCCCTACTCGTAGGTTCAAAAAGCAGCTTCGAAATGGTTTCTATCTCATTATTTTTTTGTTGTGCGTAGCAAAACGGGCTTGCTAACAGCATTAAAATGGCGATGACCTTAACTTTCATATATTTTTATTGGTGCGCAATACTAAACAAATTGAATAAAATTCAATGACGAAAATGGTTATGAAATCTTTAACAAAAAATCCCGCAAGTAAACTTACGGGATTTAAGTATATGAGTTGAACGGTATTAATTACCTGCTGTCCACTTGTTATTTTCAACGTTACTGTCTGGCAAAACTTGCTGAGGATCTAACACCACCTCAACAACTTCTTCAGTAGTTGGATACCTTATTATCCAGCTTGTATTTTTCATCCAAACATCAACTGGCACTTTTACAATATCGGTTTTACCGCTTTTGGTTTTAATGCCCAAAATAATTGGCATTGGCATTTTATCCAAATTATCTACTTTAATGGTGTAGCCCGTAAAAGTATTGTTCTTCAATTCTTTTACCTCAGCTATACCTTGGTCCATTTTCCAGTTATTAAGGAACCAGCTTTTCCAGAACCAGCTTAAATCCTCACCTGCTGCGTTTTCCATGGTGCGGAAAAAGTCGTAAGGTGTTGGATGTTTATAAGCCCAATTGTGAATGTATTGCTTGAATGCAAAATCAAAGCGTTCTTTCCCTAAAATTTGATCTCTAAGGGTATGTAATGCCCAGCTTGGTTTAAAATATAAGTTAACACCTATGTTTGGCTCTGCCATTCCATCAGGCATTAGCATCATGTTTTCGTATTTAGGATTTCCTATGATTGACTTGCCTACGGCATTCATATTCATTGGACGTGGTTTATACTCGCCATTGTTAAACTCAGTACTCGAAAGGTCGTTGATAAATGTATTGAAACCTTCGTCCATCCAACCAAATTTACGCTCGTTGGAACCCACAATCATTGGGAACCAGATGTGTCCAAACTCGTGGTCAATTACTCCCCAAGCATCTCCTTTTTTTGCTTTCCATCCGCAGAACACAATACCTGGGTATTCCATACCACCAATGTTAGTAGCTACGTTTACAGCCATTGGATATGGATATTCATACCACATTTTTGAATAATGCTCAATTGAAGCTTTTACATATTCCACTCCTCTTCCATAACCATCGGCACCATTACTTTCTACTGGATGGGCTGAAACAGCTAGTGATTTTTTACCACTTGGTAAGTTAATTTTTGCAGCGTCCAACACAAAAGCTTTTGACGAAGCCCATGCGGCATCACGCGTATTGGTCATTTTAAATTTCCAAGTCAGTTTGTCTTTTGCCGGGCGAGATTTTGGATCTGTTACTTCTGCTTCAGATCTGATATGAATAGTTTTATCGCTATTTTTAGCTTCATTCCAACGTTTCAATTGTTCAGCAGTAAATACTTCCTGCGGGTTTAATAATTCCCCCGAACCCATTACAATGTGGCTTGCTGGTACTGTTACGTCAAAATTGATATCGCCATACTCGCAATAAAACTCTCCAGCGCCCCAATAAGGCAAAGTATTCCATCCTAATACATCATCATATACGCACATACGAGGGAACCATTGTGCAATGGCAAAAATCTCTCCATTTTTGGTAGTCAAATGTCCAGTTCTATCTGATCCCAATACTGGAATCGTATAAGAATAATCCATTTTAATCACCACAATATCTCCGTTAGCCGCCATTGGCTGATCCAAACGGATCTGCATACGGGTGTCTTCAACCAACGACGTGAATTTTACAGGTTTTGCTTTTTGCGATACTGAAACATTACTAATTTCATAACCACCTTTAAATTTCTCGCCTTGTGCCCCGTATCTACTACGCGCCGGAGTAATCGCAAGACCTCGTGATTTTTCGTCAAATGAATTTTGGTCTAATTGCAACCACAAATAAGGTAGCTTTTCAGGGCTATTGTTTCTGTAAGTAATGGTAATGGTTGCTTTAACTTTACTGGTCGCCTCATCAAGGTTTGCACTAATGTTATAGTCAACTCTATTTTGCCAGTATTTAGGCCCTGGGGCACCGCTGGCAGAACGATATTCGTTACCGTTTTGGGTATAGAAAAGAGGCCCAAAAGCTTCTTCGGGGATGTATTTAGCTGCTGGTTTTTCTTGGGCAAAACTCAATTGCCCACATAAAAAGGTTAGCAAGACCACTAAGGTTCTAGAAATTGTTTTCCGCATGTTTATGTTTGATATTTTGATGCTAAGTTATTTGAAAAGAAACAATATTCAAGAATGGCACATGAATATTACCAACTTTTAGTTATTGCCTTTCAACTTAGGTAATGGTGGTAATTTACGGGCGTCTGGTGGCAATTTTTGCCATTCACTAAAAGTAGTGGCAATATAAAGTGTGTAATTAAATGGCTTCTCTGCCTTTACTTGATCCACAGTTGGGCGGTACATGCCAATGTAATCATCCAAATCTTTCTCTTTATATTTCACCAGTTTTTGTATTACTTCTTTATTGAAGTTTTTGGAAATTTCTTCGTTAATATCTGCGGCCTCTTCCAGTTGTTGTTCCTTTTCTTGCTGTCTGCGCCATTTGCCATAACCTAGCCCCAAACGCAATCCACCTCTATTTTTCGAATAATCCACTCTACGAGCAGGTGTAGCCTCAGGGTCCTTTGTGTCTAAAAATGGTGATATTTTAGTAGTGGTAATATTAACAGGATTCAAGTTGTTAACCGACATCCTTAAATAAGTATTCTTAGGAAAGAGATTGACCAAATAAATCGTATCTGTTTGATAGCCCACCAAAGCATAAGTCAGCAAATCTCCTGTTTTGGCAGGAATCGCGTAATGCCCATCCTTATCTGTAACTACTACGGCTTTTGTAGTGAGATTGCGCACTGCAACTCCCTGCAAGGCTGTACTACGTTGCTCGTTGTCGAAAACGTTTCCTGTCATAAATGTTTGCGCCTTCACCAAAAAGGGCAACAACAGCAAAGCCAATAGAGATAGTTTCTTTAACATATTCAAATTTACTGCGCTTTAGGCACTAACTAGTTCTTTTAACAAAATTTAACACGCTGATTACTTTTTAAAGAAACCCTGATAATCATCTTCTTTAAAGCCTATTAACACCGATTGACCATCCACTTCAACAATCGGTCTTTTGATGGCACTGGTATTGGCCGTTAAATAAGTAATAGCCCTATCAGCTGAGTTGATTTCGGCCTGCTCCTCCTTAGTGAGCTTCTTAAAAGTAAGTCCTGCTCTGTTAATTACCTTTTCCCAACCAAATACATTAAACCATTCGGTGAGTTTGCCTGATGTAACACCTTTCTTCTTAAAGTCATGAAACTCATACTCAACACCATTATTCTTTAGCCAATCTTGCGCCTTCTTAACTGTATTACAATTAGGGATACCGTATAGTTTTGTCATTTTTATTTGCATTAGTTGGCTAAGTTAACAAAAACAGTTGCTTTGTATATTACTTATATGTTCAGTATATTATTTTACATTATCTCAATACTCCTTTTATAACTATCTTAGCCCATATTTTTCTCTAAAAGAAATAGCATATGCTCAAATTTTCCTTTAAGCAGCAAATACTTACAGGCTTCGCAGTCTCTCTCGTTTTTGTGATGATTTCTGCCATTGCCTCTTATCTCAGTATAAAATCTTTAAACGATAGCTACGCTTGGATAGAACACACACAGGAAGTCACTAAAACTGCAGAGCGTTTAGAGATTGAGCTTCTCAATGCCGAAACCGGCTTACGGGGCTATGTTTTAACCGAAAAAGAGTATTATCGCGAGCCATACATTAAAAGTATTGACAAGATCATGCCTTTGGTGCAAAAGTTACAAGATTTGGTTGTAGACAATAAGGCCCAAGGAGAAAAAATAGATAGCATTTCAACTTATGCTGGATTAAAAACAGCAGACATGAAACAAATCATGACCAAGACCAGTACGCTTGGTTTTGATGCTGCCAAGAAACATATTCTAAATGATCAGGGTCGGATTTATAAAAACAAACTTCTTCAGTTTGCTGATTCTATGGTTACGGAAGAATATCGACTATTGGGACAAAGAAAACAGACAATGTCTGAAAGAAGTCAGCAAACCATAATTATTGTAAGTTTAAGTGCACTCATTATTTTCGGTCTAATTCTTTTCTTACTTAGATACATTAGAAAAACTTTTGACCAGCAAAAGGACACCGAGAAACATATCCTACTGACCAATGCCGAGCTGCAGGAGCTTTCTGCAAAAAACGAACAGCATAACTGGCTATTAAGTAGTGAAGCCAAAGTAAATGATGTGATGAGAGGTGAATTTAACATGGATCAGCTGGCACAAAACATTATTACTTCCGTTTGCAATGTATTGAATTACCCTGTTGGTGTGTTTTATTTGGCTAATCGCTCACAGAAGACATTGTCTGTGAGAGGCTCTTTTGCAATTCATGAAAACCTGTCCGGCAAAAAGTATCACTTCGGTCAAGGTTTAGCTGGGCAAACTGCACTGGAAAAGAAAACACGGATTTTTACTCCCGTACCTGAAGGATATATTAAAATCAGTTCGGTTTTGGGTAATACCAACCCAAGCCATATTTTATGCTTGCCTGTATTGTTTGAAGAAGAAACCATTGCCGTTTTGGAAATTGGACTAATTGCAGAACCAAATGAAGCCCACATCACCTTTTTAGAGAAAATATCTAATGATATCGGTATTGCTGTAAATAGCATGGTGGCTAAAGTTAAACTGCAGGAGCTTTTCGAAAAAACCCAACAACAAGCGGAGGAACTTATTAGCCAACAAGAAGAACTACGTGTAACCAATGAAGACCTGATCCACAAAACAGAAGAGCTTCAGGCTTCGGAGGAAGAACTGAGGGTACAGCAGGAAGAGTTACAACAAGCCAACTCGGAACTTGAAGAAAAAGCGCAGCTACTCGAGGAGAAAAATGTATCCATCAACCAAGCTAAAGAAGCTATTGGCTTAAAAGCTGCAGAGCTTGAATTAAGCAGCAAATACAAATCGGAGTTTTTAGCAAATATGAGCCATGAACTGCGTACACCACTCAATAGTATTTTAATCTTAGCCAGAATTTTAAAGGAAAACAAACTCAACAACCTTTCCGAAGAGCAAATTAAATATGCTGGTGTAATTCATAACGCTGGGTCAGATTTATTGGCTTTGATCAATGATATTCTTGATCTTTCTAAAATTGAATCGGGCAAGGTAGATCTAGTGATTGAGCAAATTAAACCAAAGGAAATCAAAGGACAAATCGAAGCTTTGTTCAATGAACTTGCCAAACAAAAAGATATTCAATTTGAGTTTAAAATCAACGACAATCTACCTAGCGCTATCGCTACTGACCAAACAAGGTTAGAGCAAGTCATTAAAAACTTGTTGTCTAATGCTTTTAAATTTACCAGAAAAGGTGGCCGTGTAAGTGTAGAAGTTGGATTAGCTGAAAAAGAGCAAGTCAAATACAACAAATCACTAGTCGAGTCAGAGCATAATCCAATTTATTTTGCGGTGAGCGATAGCGGAATAGGCATCCCTAAGGATAAACAGCAAATCATTTTTGAAGCCTTCCAACAAGAAGATGGTTCGACCAGTAGAAAATATGGCGGCACTGGACTGGGACTTTCTATCAGTAGGGAATTAGCCAGCTTATTGGGTGGCGAAATACAATTGAAAAGCGAAGTTGGTGTGGGTAGCACCTTTACCTTACTGATTCCTCAAGATTTAGCAATAGAAGGGGCCTTAAAAACGGTTATAGAAAAAGATACAATAGATGCACCTTCGGAAGAAACACTACCTATTGTAGAAAGTATAGACGCTATTCCGCTAAAACTAAGCAACGGCAACAAGTTATTGATTGTTGAAGATGATGAAAACTTTGCTGAAATCTTAAAAGCTTATGCCATTGAAAAAGGTTTTGAGCCTATCCTTGCGCATAGCGGCGACAAAGGTCTTGAACTGGCCATTAACGAGCTACCTGATGCCATTGTGTTAGATGTAATGCTTCCTGTGATGGATGGCTGGACAATTTTGAAAAAATTAAAAGCTAATCCAGCTACACAACATATCCCTATCCACATGATGTCCGCTGGAGATGAAAAACCTGCCAAAGCCAAAAAAGAAGGTGCCATTGGCTTCCTTAAAAAACCTGTAGAAAAGGAGAAGTTGGACCACGCTTTTGAGCTACTTTCAAACCAGTATAAATATGATTTTCATAATGTATTGGTGATTGAAGATCAAGTATTGCAAAGCAATGAACTGACCGAGCAGCTGATCAAGAAAGGCGCTAAAGTATCACAAGCTTACACAGGTGCAGAAGCGCGACAAATGTTAGAAGAGAGTGTTTTTGATTGTATTATTTTAGACCTGAAGCTGCCTGACATTTCTGGTTTTGACCTTCTGGATGAAATCAAATCCAATCCTGAAACTAAGGACGTGCCGGTAATCATCAATACAGCCATGGAACTCGACAAGGATAAAATGGCTAACATCATGCGTTACTCGCAGGCAATGGTTTTAAAGAGCAATAAGTCTAATGACAGGTTACTAGATGAGGTTAGCTTATTTATGAACAAACTACAGGCCGACACTCCGGTCCGAGAAGAATCGCCTAAAATTACAAAAGCACCAAAAAATTATGCACCAACTATTGAAAAGGCACTTGAAAACAAAACCATTTTAATTACTGACGATGATATGCGGAATATTTTTGCACTATCATCAGCATTACAGGATTATAAAATCAAGGTAATTATTGCCAATAATGGTATAGAAGCGTTAGAAAAATTGGAGCAGCATACAGAAATAGACCTGGTGCTTATGGATATCATGATGCCTGAAATGGATGGTTACGAAGCCATGAGAAAAATAAGGGCACAAAGGCATTTAGCCAACCTACCTGTAATTGCACTTACCGCCAAAGCAATGAAAAGTGACCGTGAAAAGTGTATTGAGGCTGGAGCTAGTGACTATATATCCAAACCGGTAGATATTGACAAGCTGCTTTCGATGCTTAGAGTTTGGTTAAGCTAGTAAACATGACAAAAGACGCGATTACAGACGAACAATTAGAGGACATCATTTTCGTCACCAGAAATATTTATGGCTTTGACTTCGATGGATACTCTAGGGCATCTCTAAAAAGAAGAATAAATAGAATTATGGTGCTCAAAAGGTTGGATTTTTTCGATTTAAGAAGTACACTGACCAACAATAAAGATTTCTTCCATGATTTTTTGAACGAGGTTACCGTGAACGTGACTGAAATGTTTCGCGATCCAAAGTTCTTTAAATCAGTGAAAGAACACGTTATCCCCTACCTTAGCTCCTACCAACATATTAAAGTTTGGAATGCAGGTTGCTCTACAGGTGAAGAACTGTACTCTTTTGCTATACTATTTGAAGAACAGGGTTTATACAAACGAAGTTTTTTTTACGGTACCGATATTAACCATAAAGTATTGGAAACGGCGAAAGAAGGCATTTATGACCTACAAAAAATGAAGCAATACTCCGAGAACTACCTTGCATTGGGCGGCGGCAAATCACTAGCCAATTATTACGTAGCACAATACGATGCTGCCTCTATTTCCCGACAATTGAAAAAAAACGTACTGTTCTCTATGCATAATTTGGTTTCAGACGGACCTTTCAATGAGTTTCAGGTGATTTCCTGCAGAAATGTACTGATCTACTTTAATCCTGAACTACAAAGAACAGTTATCAACCTTTTTTACGAAAGTCTTGCCAATTTCGGTTTTCTGTGTTTAGGAGGAAAAGAAACCATCCGTGACCCATATTTGGCCAAAAAGTTTAAGGCCATAGACAAAAAGAATAACATTTACCAAAAAATTAACTAATTTTCCTAAAAATGAGCAAGATAAACCTTTTAATTGTAGACGATAAGCAAGAAAATATCATTGCTTTGGAAGCCCTTTTAAATAGGAATGACATCAACATTATTACCACTACATCTCCAAACGACGCACTTCGAATTTGTTGGGAAAAAGAGATTGCTATAGCGCTTGTTGATGTTCAAATGCCAGAAATGAACGGCTTTGAACTTGTAGAAATCCTTAAAAACAATGCTCGTACACAAGATATCTTAATCATTTTTGTAACTGCAATTTCTACCGAACCCAAATACGCAATCAAAGGCTTAAGTGCAGGCGCAGTAGATTACCTTTATAAACCACTAGACCCTTATATTACCTCGGCCAAGGTTGATTCGTTTATACAACTGGTGAAGACTCAAATTGAAATTAAGACCAAAAACCTTCAGTTAGAAAAAATACAGACAGATTTAATTAAAGCTAAAGAAGAGGCTGAACAAGGCAAAAGAGCTAAGGAAAACTTCATGGCGAATATGAGCCACGAAATACGTACGCCTATCAATGGAATTATTGGCCTTGTACACTTACTCAAACGAGGAAATCTTAACGATGAGCAGCATGAAATAGTTAACCTGCTTGACGTATCGTCAAATTCATTATTAGGGGTTATTAACGATATTTTAGACCTTTCAAAAATAGAAGCTGGCAAATACAGCATCAGCTTTGCGGAAACCGATATCAAAGACCTGATGACACAGGCAGCCAATCTTCTAAATATCAAGGCCATTGAAAAAAACATCGGTATCAAGTTGATCATTGATGAAAGAGTACCGCAATTCATTATGGCCGACTCATTGCGTTTGAACCAAATTTTCATGAACCTGCTCAGCAATGCTGTGAAATTCACTAACGAGGGCGAAGTCATTTTTAAAGTAGAAATACTGGATGAAAAACCAAGCACCGCTTATCTTCGATTTTCGGTAATTGACACCGGTATTGGCATTTCAGCAGAAAACATTGAAACCATTTTCCATTCCTTTGAGCAGGTAGAAAACGTTCACACAAGGGTTTACGGCGGTACGGGGTTAGGTCTTTCTATTGTTAAAAAGCTGGCAGAATTAAAAGGTGGCGAGCTTGATGTAAAAAGTGAACTTGGTAAGGGCAGTACTTTCTCTTTCACCAAATGGTACAACGTAATAGAAAAAGAAGAAAAAATAAAAGCAACCAATGCTTCTGAGCAGTTAACCTCTCTTAACGGTTTAAAAATCTTAGTGGCCGAAGACAATTCTATCAACGTATTTCTTATCGTAAAGATATTGAACGATTGGAAGGTTCAAACCACCGTAGTTACTAATGGTGCAGCAGCATTAGAGGCTTTAGAAAAGGAAAACTTTGACCTAGTACTAATGGACACTTATATGCCAGTAATGAATGGTTTAGAGGCCATTAAAAAAATTAGAAGCGGCCATATTCCGGGCAAAGAAAAAACACCTATTATTTCTTTCTCGGCGGGCGTGTTAGATCACGATAAGGAAACAGCAAAAGAAGTAGGTGCCGACGATATCATTGGCAAGCCATTTAAAATTGATGTTTTACATGAAAAAATCAGTACGCTAACAAGAAAATAAAAGACTATTTGTTAAACAAGGTCATGGTTTGGGCCGGACCTATTGTTGCGAAGCTTTTGATCATACTTACTGCCCTGTTGATCAGCACGGGCAGTTCTTTTTTCTCATTTTTATCAAACTGACCCAATACAAATTCCGCTTGTCTTCCTTTAGGAAAGTCATCCCCTATACCGAAACGTAGACGAGCATAATTTTGCCCTCCACATACCTCTTCAATACTTTTTAGTCCGTTATGACCGGCGCTGCTGCCCTGCAATTTCATTCTTAATTTACCCAAGGGCAAGGCCAAATCATCAACCAGCACCAAAACGTTCTCTGGTAATATCTTCAGCTCCTTCATCCAATAATTCACTGCTTTACCACTCAAATTCATATAAGTGGTTGGTTTGATCACATGTAGTTTTTTGCCTCTGTGGGAAACCTCAGCATGATAGGCTAATCTGCCATGCTCAAAACTACCCTCTAAACTAGCAACCAATTCATCAGCAATATCAAAACCTATATTATGACGTGTGCCTACATATTCGGCACCAATGTTACCCAAACCTACAATCAAGAATTTCATGCGGGCAAAGGTAAGGAGTTACGGGTTAAAAGTTGAAAATTACAACTCAAAAGTTGTCAGTAAACAGGCATAGATATTCAAATCTATTCAACAAAAAAATGGCATTCCGTTATGGAATGCCATCTTATTTTGTAAATCAAAGATTAAATCTTCAGATTATTTACCACCTTTAGCAGCGTTTTCTGCTTGTTTCAATGCTCTAGACATACCTACTGATACGATAGTATCTTCTGGAGTGTTAGTTACAAAGTAATCACCTTTTTCAAGATCACGAACACGGAACAAGTTACCAACTTCCATTTTAGCAATGCTTACTTCAACTACTTGTGGCATGTTTTTAGGCAATGCTTTAACACGTAGTTTACGTAATTTTTGAACTAATTTACCCCCCATTTTAACACCTGGAGAAGTTCCGGTTAATTTAACAGGGATTTCCATAGTGATTTCTTTATCGTCAAACAATTGAAGAAAATCAACGTGTAACAACAAATCAGTCAGAGGGTGAAACTGAGTATCTTTAACGATAGCTTTTACAGCTTTACCATCAAGAGTAATCTCAATAAAGTTCGCTTCTGGTGAATAGATAGCTCCATTTAAATCAGTTCTGGTAACAGCAAAGTGTACTTGCTCTTTACCACCATACAATACTGCGGGAACTTTACCTTCGTAGCGAAGCTCTTTAGCATCGCGTTTCCCTACGTTCTCTCTAAGAGAACCGCTAATAGCGATAGTTTTCATGTTATATATATTTATTTATTGTTTAATTGGGCAACTGTTTAATCGATTAACCGAATAACCAATTCTACAATTAACCTTTAATTATACTTTAAAAAGCTCGCTAATTGAGCCATTTTCATTTACACTGGCAATTGCCTTTGCAAATAGCTTAGCTGTACTTAGCTGTCTGATTTTTGGACTACTTTGTTTCAATGGAATGGTATCAGTAACAATCAATTCCTCAAGTACTGAGTTTTCGATGGTTTCATACGCTTTACCAGAAAGCACAGGGTGGGTACACACTGCTCTTACGCTTTTAGCACCATTATCCATGATCAATTGCGCTGCCTTAGCTAAGGTTCCCGCAGTATCACAAATATCATCAATCAATACAATATCCTGTCCTGTAACGTCGCCAATGATAGACATTGACTCAATTTCATTAGCACGTTTACGACGTTTATCGCAAATGACCACTTCTGCATTAAAGAACTTGGCAAAAGTCCTAGCTCTGTATGAGCCTCCCATATCTGGAGATGCAATGGTTAAGTTTTCTAATCCTAAACTTTTGATATAAGGAACAAAAATTACTGCTCCATCCAAGTGATCCACTGGAATATCAAAAAAGCCTTGAATTTGCGCCGCATGCAAATCCATGGTCATGATACGATGGATACCTGCCGCTTTCAGCAAATTAGCTACCAATTTAGCACCAATGGCTACACGCGGTTTATCTTTTCTATCTTGGCGGGCCAAACCGTAATAAGGAACTACTGCCGTAATGTAATGCGCAGACGCTCTACGAGCGGCATCAACCATTAACAAAAGTTCCACTAAATTATCACTAGGTTGGTGAGTAGATTGTACCAAGAAAACATCGCTACCTCTAACTGATTCATCAAATGAAGGCTGAAATTCGCCATCGCTAAATTTACTTAAGGTAACATTACCGAGAGGTTTACCGTATTCTTCAGCTATTTTGCTTGCAAGTTCTTTGGTTCCACTTCCAGCAAAAATTTTAACAGGGTTAAATTGCAATGGCATGATTTGCGGGTATCAATGCTTGTTAATAAAAAATCGGGTTGCGGTTTTATTCACAACCCGAAGTGATTTTGTTGTCCGACCTGGATTCGAACCAAGACAAACGGTACCAAAAACCGTTGTACTACCCTTATACTATCGGACAATCTCCATTTTCAAGCGTGTTGCTGAAAGGGAATGCAAATGTACGCACATTTTTGATACTTGCAAATATCTCGCGCAAAAAAAATTAAAATATTTCTTACATCTACTGATTGTCAGATATATTTAGTTATTTTTTGTTAAATAAGATTATTCGCTAACTTCTATATCAATCTATTTCTTTATTTTCGGCAGCATTTTAATGCATCAAAATCAAGGGTTAAGAAACCATATCAGAATATGAACTATTCAAAAGCAAACAATATCATTGGCTGGGCCTGTTTCCTTATTGCCACTATTACTTATGTTTTAACACTAGAGCCAAGTGTAAGCTTTTGGGACTGCGGCGAGTTTATTGCCTCAGCCTATAAAATGCAAGTGGTACACCAACCAGGAGCTCCTTTATTTTTAATGATTGAGCGCTTTTTCTCTTTATTAGCCATGGGCGACACTTCTAAAATTGCTTACTTTATGAACTTTGGTTCTGCGGTAGCCAGTGGCGCAACTATCCTTTTTTTATTTTGGACCATTACAGCGTTAGCCAAAAAAGTATTGGTAAAAAAAGGCGAAGAAATTTCAAGCGCTACTTTAATTACGATTATGGGTGCTGGGTTAGTTGGAGCTTTAGCTTACGCTTATTCGGATAGCTTTTGGTTTTCGGCAGTGGAAGCAGAAGTTTATGCACTATCCTCATTATTTACAGCCATTGTATTTTGGGGCATTTTAAAATGGGAAGCAGTTGCAGAAGAACCCAAATCAGATCGTTGGTTATTGTTCATCGCCTACATTATGGGGTTATCCATCGGGATACACCTTTTAAATCTGTTAACTATACCAGCTATTGCTTTTGTATATTATTTCAAAAAAACACCGCAACCCACCACTGCAGGTATTTTTAAAACCTTAGGTGTAGGCATCCTTATTTTGGCTTTCGTACAATATGGTATTATCCAGTATCTAGTTTCTTTCGGTGCTTATTTCGACCTATTTTTTGTAAATACTTTAGGTTTGGGCTTTGGAACAGGCGTGTTATTTTTTGCCATCCTACTTATTGGTGGATTGGTTTGGGGCATTAGATATTCCATCAAACATCAAAAAAGAGTTTTAAACCTAGCTTTATTGTCAACCGTGTTGATCATTTTTGGTTATGGATCTTTTGCCATGATTTTGATCAGAGCTCAGGCAAAACCAAATTTGAACAATAGCGATCCTGATAATGCATTTTCGTTTTTAAGCTATTTGAACCGTGAGCAGTACGGCGATAGACCTTTACTTTTTGGACCTAACTACAATTCAATTCCGAAATATAAGGATGATGGATCAGCTCCAATTTATGTAGAAACAGGTAAAACCTATCGCAAAGGCGATACTAAATATGAAGTTTCAGGCACTAAGAGCAAACGCATTTATGGTGAAAATGAAACTTTCCCTGATAGTATCCGCAGACTTCAGCACGAAGTTCTATTCCCTCGTATGTATAGCGACGAGCAACGACACGTTGACTATTATAAGGATATGATGGGCTTTGACAATGAACATTTCCCTAATTTCTTTGACAACTTAGGCTTCTTTATGCGTCATCAAGTAGGATTTATGTACATGCGCTATTTCCTATGGAATTTTGCTGGCCGTCAAAATGAAGAGCAAGGACAGGGAAGCGTTTACGAAGGCCAATGGATCAGTGGTGTAAAACCTATTGATGCCATGTTATATGGTGATCAAAGTAATTTACCTCCGTCCATCAAAGAAAGTAACTCATACAATCGTTTCTATTTCCTTCCTTTGATTTTAGGAATCATTGGTACTGTTTGGCACTTCGGTCGTCATCCTAAAGACGCAGGCATCATTGGCCTCCTATTTTTCTTTACAGGATTGGCTATTGTACTTTATCTTAACCAAAAACCTTTGGAACCTAGGGAAAGGGATTACGCTTATGTAGGCTCGTTCTATGCCTTTGCCATTTGGATTGGCCTAGGTATTATTGCAATAAGAGAATGGCTATTTAAGAAACTAGACCCTAAAACTGGTGCCATTGCGGCCAGTGTAATTGGTTTGCTCATTGCACCTGTGCTGATGGCCAAAGAAGGTTGGAATGACCATGATCGTTCAACCAAAACCTTAGCTAGGGATATTGCCATTAGTTACATGGAATCATGTGCGCCAAATGCAATTTTATTCACTTACGGTGATAATGATACCTACCCACTTTGGTATGCTCAAGAGGTAGAAGGCATTAGACCTGATATTAGATTGGTAAACTTAAGCTTGTTTGATACTGATTGGTACATTAACGGCATGAAACGTAAAGTACATGAATCAGAAGCCTTACCTATTTCGATGACAGAGAAGCAATATGTTTCTGGAATCAGAGATGTGATGTATTATAAAGAAATGGGCATTGCCGAGCCAGTGGAGCTTAAACAAATTGTAGATTTATTATTATCTGATGATGCTGGTGATAAGCTTCCTCTACAAGATGGAACTTCTACCAACTTTATCCCAACTAAGAACTTTAAGTTAACGGTAAATCCGCAGGACGTAATTAACACCAAAACTTTACCAGCTAATCGTGCAGGAGAAATTGTTCCAAGCCTAGAGTGGACTTTCAACAAAGGCTATGTAACCAAGGGAACTTTAGCTATGCTTGATATTTTGGCCCACAACAACTGGAAACGTCCAATCTATTTTGCTAGCACCGTGCCTTCTGATCAATTTAATGGATTGGATAAATACTTGTATAGTGAAGGTTTGGCGTTGAGATTATTGCCTTTAGACCCTTCAAAAAGAAGTGAAGAGGAACAGCCAATTAACTTGGAGCCTATGTATGAGCATGTGATGAACAAGTTCAAATGGGGTAACATTAAAAATGCAAAATATTTAGACATTCAGTCAGCCGACGATATTTCTATCTTCAACAATATTTTCAACAACTTAACTACTGGCCTCATTAAAGCAGGTAGACTTGAAGATGCCAAAAAGGTAATGAAAAGATATGATGAGGTGATTCCTAGCAAGATTTACAGCATGCGTGCTTCAATGGGAGCAGCTACCATGGCGCAAAACCTTTATATTTTAGGTGAGACCGAAAAGGCCAACCAATTGATCAAAAAGTATTCAGATTATATTGGCAAAGAAATTACCTATCTAGGTGATGTGACTAAAAGCAAAGAAAGACTGGTGGGTCACGAATCGGTACAAATTGGTTTGTTTTATGGCTTAATGCCAATGGCCAAAGTTGCAGAACAGTATCATCAACCAAAACTGGCAAAGGATTTGGAAAACCAGATTAAAACATTGTTCAATAATGGTGGTTTTGCTCAGTACTTGGGTGAGTTACCTCCAGATTTTATGAAACTATAAGTTTTAATCAATTTATACGAAAGCCGCTTGAAATTATTTAAGCGGCTTTTTCTTTATTACTTTCAATTTTTTCTCTTGAGACAAAGGAAGAGGCTTTGTGTATATACGTTAAAAGCTGCTGTCATGTCGAGATACGAGACATCTCCTTAAAATTCACTAAGATTCTTCGCTTCGCTCAGAATGACAAAGAAAGTATATACGCAATCAAGTCTTTTAGAAAACAATTTAAAAGGAAAGTCGCAACTGAATTCACATCCATAAAAAAAGCACAACCATTTGTGATTGTGCCTTTTAAAGTATTTGGATGTCCTTATTTTTCGTTTACCACACCCATTGCGCAGAATTTATCAATTCTTTTAGCAATTAGCTTGTCAGTATCTACTTTTTTAAGGGATTTTAAATCTTCTAAGATTTGGGCTTTCAAAGTTTCAGCCATTTCTTCTGGATTTTGATGTGCTCCACCCAGAGGCTCCTTCACTACACCATCAATCAGTTGGTTTTTGAACATGTCTTCCGAGGTAAGTTTCAAACATTCTGCGGCTTTCTCTTTAAAGTCCCAGCTTCTCCATAAAATAGACGAGCAAGATTCAGGAGAAATTACAGAGTACCAAGTATGCTCAAGCATGTATACTTTATCGCCAATACCAATACCTAAAGCACCACCAGAAGCACCTTCACCTACAATGAAGCAAATGATTGGCACTTTCAGTACAGACATTTCTAAAAGGTTACGGGCAATAGCTTCGCCCTGTCCACGTTCTTCGGCTTCAAGACCTGGATATGCACCCATGGTATCAATAAACGAAATCACAGGCTTGTTGAACTTCTCTGCTAAACGCATTAAACGTAGGGCTTTTCTATAACCTTCTGGGTTAGCCATACCAAAATTACGGTATTGACGTTCTTTGGTGTTTTTACCTTTTTGGTGACCAATGATCATGACAGTTTGCCCTTCAATGGTAGCGAAACCGCCAATAATGGCCTTATCGTCCTTTACAGTTCTATCGCCATGAAGCTCAATAAAATCGTCACAGATGGCATTGATATAGTCCAATGTTTGCGGACGTTCTGCGTGACGAGACATTTGGACTTTTTGCCAACCGGTTAGGTTTGAATAAAGGTCATTGCTAGTTTGCTCGGCTTTTTCTTCAAGCTCTGCAAGCGTTGCCGACATATCAACCTTGGTTTTATCGGCTATTTGCTTCACCTTGTCAATTTGTTGGTACAAATCTGATAAAGGCTTTTCGAAATCAAAAGATGTTTTCAGTTGTTGCATATGGGGCGGTAAAATTAAGCATTTATCTGCAAAGAATTAACAATAAAATTTAACGCTCAATTTTTATGGAATAATGACCTTACAGAAATATAAGATAATCCGACAGCCAAAAGCAGACAACATACCCCAAATAAAATCATGGAGCTAGATTCTCGTTGTACAAATTCAATACCTCTAACGGCAGCGTAAATAGCCACAACCAAACTAAGAAAAGTCCTAAATATTTTCATTTAGAGATCAACGGTTAGTATTTTTAGTTTCTTTTATTCCAAAAGGTAGCTAAAATAATCTAACTTTCAAAGAGGCTAAGCGCTCCATATTTCCATAAAAAACCTCGCAGGTAAATCTGCGAGGTTTAATGCCTTCTAAACTTAGAACTTGGCTGGTTGTCCTTGTTTAGGTGTCGATTTTTTGATGAATTCTCGAATGTGGTCATTACCTGAGGCTAGATCTACCTTACGTAAGTACATCATGTGGCCGCTTTCGTAACCTTCCCAGCTCATTCTATCTTTTAGTTTACCGCTTGGATCCATTTGCCACATGTTGTATTTAGCATTGAAATAGTCGCAAGCACCATCGTAATAACCTGATTGTACCAAAACATGTAGATAAGGATTTTGCGCCATTGCAGCTCTTAGGTTTTCACCGGTGTTGTCGCCTGTTCTATCCCATGGGTGTACAGGGCCAAACATGTTATATTTTAAATCAGTTTTGTAGTTCAACTCGTTACGTAAATACATATTGATGGCTGGGGTAAAAGAATGTAGCCATGAGGTAAGCTCCGCATTGTAATCAGGACGCTCACCTGCATCAGATCTATCAATCCCCTTGTATCTTGAGTCTAAACGCCCAACGGTAAATCCTTTATCTCTTAATAATTCCTTCCAGAATAAATTGGTTGAAATGTTAAGATTGTTCTGCAAAATTACCTTTTCAGGAAGACCAGAGAAACGGGCCATTTTAGCTGCCATTCTCTTTTTTTCATCGGCAGAAATAAAGCCTCCCCTAGCCATAGCTGGCATTAACTCGTTAATGGTAAATGCTTCTACCTCAGGCAACATGTCGGTAAGCTTTTTAGATTGTAGGTCTGTAGGTAAAACCTTATGATACCAAGCGGTTGCCGCGAAATAAGGTAAACGTAAAGCAGCATCCATTACGCCGCCTCGTTCAATACCCAATTCCGTTGGCGAAACCAATACTACACCATTCAAATACATCCAATGGTTACTTTGCAATTCTAATGCTAAACCAGAAACACGTGTAGTGCCGTAACTCTCGCCAATTAAATATTTAGGTGAAGCCCATCTGTTGGTACGGGTAACGAAAGTATTGATCCATTCTGCCAAATACTTAATATCTGCTCGCACACCAAAAAATTTATTGGTAGGTACGTCTTTGCTTACCGCTCTAGAGTAACCGGTATTTACGGGATCGATATATACAATGTCTGCCACGTCCAATATGGAAGTGCTGTTGTCTTTATATCCGTAAGGTTGTACTGGATAACCTTCGTCGTCAATTTTGAGTACTACAGGGCCAGTATAGGCAATGTGCATCCAAACTGATGCTGAACCTGGACCGCCATTAAACGAAATGACCAAAGGTCTGCTGTCTTTATTTGAAATGTCTGTTCTTTCGTAATAGGTATAAAAAAGACCAGCAAGTGTTTTACCTTCTTCATCCCATACAGGTAAAGTTCCGGCAGTTGCTTTGTAAGGTACTGCCTTGCCATTAATGGTTACTGTATGATTGGTTACTACAGCGCTTTCTGGAACGATATTTCGAGAAGCAATGTTGTTATTTATTTTTAACGTAGCCTCTTCTTTTGGTGTTTGAGTACTTGCAGCACTAGGTGCAGCACCTCTTTGAGAGTTAGCGCCTTGCGATTGTGGACGTTGCGCAAATAAAGCATTTGAGAGCACCAATGCTAAGCTAGCGATCGTAATGGTTTTCTTCATTTTTATAAGGTTTAAGGTTGTTTTCAATAAATATCTGTAATGTGAAAGGTAAACACCTAATTAACACTAAAATGTTACCAATTTTTGTTAATTTGGAATATATCTACAACTATAGCTGGAACTTATTCTCAACTGTATATACACGTTGTATTCGCCGTGAAAGGTCGTGCGAATCTCATTACTACATGGAAAAATGAACTGTATAGCTATATCGCTGGTATCATTAATTCAAAAAATCAAAAGGCTATTATTATAAATGGCTATACTGACCATGTTCATTGTTTCATTGGTTTAAAACCCTCAATGGCTATTGCGGATTTAGTGAGGGATATTAAAAACAATTCGTCAAAGTTTGTGAATGAACAGGGATGGGTTAAGGGTAAATTTCAGTGGCAAGAAGGTTATGGTGTGTTTTCTTATGGTCATTCACAAATCGAAAAGGTTTACAATTATATTCTAAACCAGGAAGAGCACCATCGCAGAAAAAGTTTCAAAGAGGAGTATATCGAATTTTTAAAGAAATATGAAATTGACCATGACCAAAAATATTTGTTCGATTGGATGGAATGAAACATTTTTTATTTCACCCCTTCGGGGTTACAAGGAATGGCTGACAAGCTATAAAAATATCAACCCTTCGGGTTTATTTTTTAAGTTTCGCTATGGCCTTCATTAACCGAGAACGATTAAAAACCCGGAAGGGGGGGGGTAACATTATTAACCTGAGTTCGATTGCTCACTCACTGGGAATTAACCTCTAGAACTGATGCTGAAATAAATTTGCTTCGCAGCTACTCCGTGGTCAGCATAAATTAACCATATAATAATCGAACTCAAGTTATTAGAATAATAAATACCAAATACAACCCCCAAGGTATAATACTCCGTGCGACATCTCCGCTACCGTAAAAGATAACCCACGGACTATTAAAAACCCTGAAGGGGTAACATTATTATAGAACAATAAATATCAGATTAACCCCGAAGGGGTGATATTTTCAACATGCGTCTAGTTAGTTAACATATTTTGAGATCTCTCCGCTACGGTCGAGATGACGGTCGATGAATGGATTGTGTAAGATTAATATGATGACGTTCAATGGCTATGCCATACAAGAAACCCCAAAAGCCATTATTTCAAAATAGGCGCTAGCACTTTAATATCCCCATCTATTTTATGACCGAAGGACAAGCCTAAAATCTTCGCTAATAATGGATAGACGTTTACATTCTGGAACGGCTGAATGGTCAAACCTTCTTTAAATGCTGGCCCCCAAGCATAAAAAACGGCTTGCATCTCGGGCATATCATTATCGAAACCATGTTTTCCGACGGTAGTTGGGCGGCCCGTCAGATTGAAAATCTTTGGAAATCGAGGAATAAGGATAATATCTCCTATCCTACCTTCTTTATTATCTTTTGCCCGATAATGCCAACGTTTGGGCATCTTATTGGTGAGGTGTACATCAAAATCCTTTGCTTCCTTTTTTAAGCTTTGATAAAGTGGTTTAATATCGCTTTTATCTTTGGCATAAATCTGCAAAAGTGCATCTCCGTTAGGCACAATAAACTTTTGCTTATCAATAACTGATGGCAGTGGCATGGTATTGGCATTGTCTGCATTAGCCATTCCGTGATCCGAAACAAACACAAAATTCACATCCAAACCAACATCTTTGGTAAGTTGGACCATTTTCCCTACACAGTCATCTATCAATTTAACTGCGGCAGCAGTTTCTTTTGAATCGGCACCAAAATGATGGCCAGCCACATCCACTTCTGGAAAATAAAAATTAATTAAGTGCGGGCGTTTTTCTTCAGGCAGCAATAACCATTGCCTTATTGCTTCCAAACGGGTATCCATAGGGATTTGATTATTGAAATTATACCAATACGTTGGCCTAACACCTAGAACAGCAGTTTCTGAACCCAACCAATAAAAAGCGGCCGATACCATTTTTTGCTGTTCAGCCAATACCCAAATGGGTACTCCGCCATACCAAGTGCTATCTTTTATGGCATTGAGATCTGTTTTCACATAAATCTGCTTCTTGTTAGGATCGTAAAACGAATTGTTGACAATCCCATGTCTAGAAGGGTACATCCCCGTAGCCAAAGTATAATGATTAGAGAAGGTTACCGATGGAAATGAAGGTTTCATGGAGATTGCCTTCACTCCTTTTTCGACTAAGGTCAATAAATTTTTAGCCTGATATTTTTCTGCATAGTCGTATCTGAAGCCGTCCGCAGAGATAAAAATCACGTAAGGTTTTTTAATTTGAGAAGTATCGTTTTCTCTTCCAGATTCTACTTGTTGTGAAAGATTTTGTGCCAACAAGGTTTGGCAAAAACAAATCAGCAAAAGAAGGGACGCTATATATTTTTTCATCTCTGATTTTATTTGACAAAAGTAGTTCAAATTATAAAAGGCTTACAATTTTTACTGCACAAAAAAGTCCAAAAGATTGCTCCTTTGGACTTCAATTATCATGCGATGTTATATTTTATGCTCTCATTACGCCAATTTTCTTGCCATCGAAATCAGGGAACAGCACTTTATCATTGGATATTCCCAAATGGGTATCGGCCACTTCACTAAATACACTTCTAAAATCGGTAGTTACTGCTAAGTCCCTGCCATCTTCCAAGTTTTCTTTAGACAATGGATTTACCAAACCATGCACCAAACCACCGTTGACACTATTTCCTAAAATAAAATTACAAGATCCACGGCCGTGGTCTGTACCGCCAGTACCATTTTGAGCCACCGTACGACCAAACTCTGTCATGGTCATTACCGTAACTTCATCTTGATATTTAGACAAATCATTCCAGAAAGCCATGATACAGTTACTTAAATCGTTAACATTACGAGCAAACACACCGGTATCTTTGCCTTGATTAAAGTGGGTATCCCAACCTCCCGATTCGGCAAAAGCTACTTCCATCCCCACATCCATTTTAATCAGTTGTGCAATTTGCTTCAAGGAATTTCCCAGTGCGGTAGTCGGATAAACTACATTGTTTTCTGGCTTATAATTTCTCACGTCAGTTTTTTGAAGCATTTTAATGGCATCAAAACTTTCCTTTCCGGTATTTTTCAATAAGCTAGAAGAGGTTTGATCGTACAAATCCTCAAAGCTTTTAGAAGCCATTTTAGCTCCAGCCACATTGCCCCGCATTTGGATATTGAAATCAGCGAGGTTCCTGATGGCAACTGCTGGATTTTCTCCGTAAAACGACCTAGGCAACGAAGAAGTAATACTTACTCCCTGAAAAGGCGTAGCAGCATCGTGCCCTAATAAACCTACCGCCCTATTTAACCAGCCGCTTGAAGTTCCTTTTTTAAATGGAGTACCTGATTCCATGAAATCCTGCGCATCAAAATGTGAACGGGTGTTATTAGGCGACCCTATTCCGTGCACAATACTTAGCCTTTTTTCTCTAAACATAGGCTCAAAGGCTGCCATTGATGGATGTAACCCAAACCTACCATCTAAATCGATTAAAGGTTTTTCGTTACCATTTCCTTTCGCAGCAGACATGAATAGCGAAGGTCTGGCCGCTTTTAAAAAGTTATCGGTGAAAGGGGTTACGGCCATTAAGCCATCCATTGCTCCTCTTTGGAAAATACACACCAAAATTTTTCTTTTCCTAAATAATGGTGGATTTACTGTACTTGCTACTGCATCGGCTAAAAATCCAGGAATGCCTCCCAACCCTATTCCAAATAAGGCTAGTCCACCTGCTTTTAAAAATCCTCTTCTAGAAACCATATCTTTAACTATTTACGTTGAAACTCTGGCGAACCAATAATCACACCTACTACTTGTGCTAGCATGGTATTGTTACCCGCTTGTTGTTTAATCTCAGGATTTTCAAGGGCCCTTTTACCATTTCCCAGCTTCATCTCTTCTTTTTTCCCTGGCTTCATGCCCATTTGCTGATCAGCCATTTCTACAGGCTGTTTGTTAGCATTATTTTGCTCAGCTGCTTTGGCCACTTTTTGCTGTAAGTTAGGATCGTTAAGCATAGGTTTTAGTCTTGCTACTGTTTGTCCTAGCTCTCTTTCTGGCATGATCAACTTGCTATAGGTTAACAAGGCTGCTTCTGCGCTTTCAGGTTCTTTATGGTCATTTAGTCCCGCTAAATTTAAACTTACTCCTGGAATTCTTTGAGAAGCCAATGCCAAACCAAAATTCATCCTATTCAATAGTGAACCTGTATTGATCCAATATTGACCATTATCAGGAAATCCTGTTGGTGCTTGGTAGTAATACATTTGCTGCCCCATTCTGTTGATCCACGTATATAATTCATATGGTTGTGTAATTTGTGCATCCAAACTACGCACGGCGCTCATGGCTAATTCAAATGGTGATTTTGTTTTTTCACGAAGAGAATCTTCTGACCAAAATTCAGGTGAGTTCACCATGGTGATCAATACACTTTTGATGTCACCTTTGGAGCTGGTAAAAGTTTTGGCCATTTTATCAATCAATGAAGCTGGGGGTGCATCGCTTACAAAGCGTACTGCCAATTTTTTAGAGATAAATTTTGCGGTAGATTGGTGATGGGCTAACATTTTCAACAATTCAACACCTTCATCGTATCCACCACCTGCAGGAAATTTTCTACCAAGCACTACCTTTTCTCCATTATCATGTCTATTGGCATTGAAGAAAAAATCACCATCAAGCACAAATCCTTTATCTCTTAACCCACTTGAACCTAAACGTTCAATGATATTCCTATTACCCGCACCATAACCTTCTTTACCTAATGGTGCAACGGTCCAACCAGTAAGTACTCTGGCTGCTTGGGTTACATCATTTTGTGTATAACCACCATCAACGCCAAGGGTATGCAATTCCATTACTTCGCGTGCATAATTCTCGTTTAAGCCGCCTTGTTTTTTCTTTTGCTGAATTTGTTGCTTGATTTTATTAATGCGTTGCTTATTTTTCGTTTTTTGTTCAGCGTTCATTTTGTTACCATCTGCCATCGACATCATTTCTTGATCTTCCATAGGCACATTTACGCCTGAGCTTGAAAAGTTGTCCAAATACATCAGCATTGCTGGCGATTTAGCTGTTTTCAGCAAAATATCTTCAAAACTCCCAAATACGTTTGGTCTAATCACATCACGTTCGTAAGCTGGTACAAAGCTGGCGCATTGGTTTTTATTTAAAGCGACATTGAAGTGGTTGAACCAAAAATCCGTCATCAACTCTCTTAGTTGATTTTGACCATAGGCTGCTCTCAATATTTTTTGACTAATGAATTGTCGGTATAACTCTTGCAGTGGGCGATATCCTTTATCTTTCATAAATGCCTGGATCGCTTCACGCTGAGCTTTATTATTTCCGTTATTAAGTGAATCTTTATGAACGTAACCATCTTTTACGGCCCAACGGTTAATTCTGGCTCCTTGAGGGAAAATATCTTCTACTTCGCTATTGGTAAAATTAATGGCATCATATTTTGAAAGCATTTGGTCTAAATCCTTGTCATCCATACTGCCTTCCAATTGTTTCTTAAGCCATTTATCCAAGCCCATTTTAGTAATCTCTTCTACTTGTCCGGGTTCAGCGCCGTAAGTGAAACGACTTAGCAAATGGGCAGCAGCTTGCTGGGTGGTCAATCCGGCCTTTTTGTAAGGCATAGCAATTTTGTCGGCAGCCCCCATGATCCGTACAAATGAGGAGAATACGATAGCGCAACAGAATAAAATTACGCATAAGTAAAAATTACGAATATTACTTTTCATATCTTTTGGTCTAGTTCTTCTTTAAGACATCGAAAGTTTTAGAAAGGATTAATTAATCTTTCATTTTTTTTACATAAACCTTCAAAAATGGCCTTATCACTTATAAAACAGCAGCTTATATTTTTAGTTTTTCTAAGTTGAACTTATAAATTTTGGTAAGGAAAAGCAATTTGCAATCAAAATATGGCAATATCGTATACCACCCCAGGATAACATTATACAATCCCATTAAAAATATTGATTTACCAATTGCCGGTATTTTGATTTTTAAAAGAAGAACATCATATTTGCATAATCAGTTATGTAATTAGATATACAAATGAAAAGTTTTTTTGATAGAACGGGAAAAATGGCCTTGGGAAGCAGATTAAGGATGCTTACAGCAAGGTTTACTGACGATGCTACGGAGATTTATAAATTATATGAGCTGCCTTTATCGCCAAAGTGGTTTCCAGTACTTTTTATTCTCATAGAGAATACTGAAAAAACCATCACAGAAATTGCCGAAGAAATAGGTCACTCCCAACCATCAGTGACCAAAATCATTAAAGAAATGGCTGCTGATGGCTTAGTAACTTCTAATTTAAAATCTGCAGACAAACGTACCAACGTGGTGAAGCTAAGCGAAAAGGGCAAGCTGCTTTCGGAGAAGTTGAAAGTACAGTTGGTAGATGTAGAAGCTGCCGTAGAAACATTAACTTCCGAAGCCAGACACAATCTTTGGGAGGCCATTGCTGAATGGGAGTTTTTGCTCGACCATAAATCGCTTCTACGCAGGGTAAATGAGGAGAAGAAATTGAGGGAAAGCAAGGATGTGCGCATTGTGGAATACGAAGATAGTTACCAATCGGCTTTTAAAGCTTTGAATGAGGAATGGATTTCGACTTATTTTGAAATGGAAGAGGCCGATTATAAGGCTTTGGATAATCCAAAAACCTATATTTTAGATCGTGGAGGAAAAATTTTTGTGGCCCTGTATAAAGATGAACCAGTAGGCGTTTGCGCATTGATCAAAATGGACGATCCTGATTACGACTTTGAAATGGCTAAAATGGCAGTTTCACCAAAGGCACAAGGAAAAAATATTGGCTGGCTATTGGGCAACGCCATTGTGGAAGCAACAAGGGAGCTAGGTGGTAAAAAACTGTATTTGGAAAGTAATACCCTGCTTAAACCTGCCATTAACTTATACCATAAGTTAGGGTTTAAGAAAGTGGTGAGTAGAGCTACTCCTTATGCTCGTGCCAACATACAGATGGAATTAGTGTTGGATAATTAGGTTTTAAAGTGCATGATTGTTAAATTCCTTCTACAGTTGAGATGATGACGATGAACACTTTATAAAAATAAAAAATGGCCCGAACCATATCCATAGCTCGGGCCATCAACTAAACAACTATTCAAACAAACTATTCTACTCCTCCTCCAAGGGCACGATACAAATCGATCTTCGCATCGGCTTTTTCTTTTTGAAGAGAAATGACATCTAATTCATTTTGCAAAGCGTTGTTCTGCGCTACAATTACTTCCAAATAAGTAGCCATACCGCTACGGTATAGCAGCAGCGCATTCTTTACCGCTTTATTTAAGGAGACTTGTTTTTCATCTACCAAGATCATTCGTTCTGTGGCGTGGCTTGATTTAACCATCGCATCAGACACTTCTCCCACGGCCAACATCATCGATTGGCGGAACTGCTCCGCAGATTTTTGTTGTTCCAGTTTGGCGATTTCGTAATTCGTCCTTAATTCTTTTTTTCTAAAAAGTGGCTGAGTAATATTTCCGCCAATATTTTTCACTAATGAACCAGGTAGATCAAACCAGTTGTTAAACTGATAAGAGTTAGCACCTATAGATGGCGTAATGCTAATGCTAGGGTACATGGCGGCTTTGGCTAAACCAGTATTAGCATTAGCTGAAACTACCGCGTATTCGGCAGCTTTCAAATCTGGTCTCCTGCTCAATAGCTTTGCTGGTACACCATCAGGAAAAACATCGCTAATGTCTGCCGTTTTAAAAGCAAAATTCCTCGCAATACTTTTAGGATAATCGCCACACAGAATGCTCAAGGCGTTTTCTTGGATGGCTATATTTTGCTTGGCTAAAGGAACCAACAGTTCGGCCGTTTTTTTCTGCGCCACCGCTTGCTCCACTCCTAAGGAATTTACTTGTCCTGCTTGAAACTGCAACTGGATCATCCTTAAAGTACTATCGCTAAGCACAATGTTACGTTGTGCTACTTTCAATTGTTCATCAAGCGCCAACAGGTTATAATAAGCTTGGGCTACTTGTACAATAATCCTCGTTTTTAAGGCCGAAAGATTTTCCTTTTGCATAAAATAGTTAGCTCTCGCCGCATCTTTCTGCATTTTCGCCTTGCCCCAAATATCAGCCTCCCAAGCCAAGGAAAGATTAGCACTGTAATCATCTAAGTAGCTGCTTCCTACAAATTGCTGACTAAGTGAACCGTTCAATGAATTTTTGGACTGGTATATTCTTGAAGCGCTCACGCTTAAATCTACCGTAGGTAACAAACCTAGCTTTGCCTGTTTAAATGAAAGTTCCAATTGTTCCATATTGAGCATGGCTACGGCTACATCTTTGTTTTTTTCCAGCGCCTGATTGATCAGCGTAACCAATTGCTGATCTTTAAAAAAAGCTCTCCATGGCAACAGCACCGTGTCGCCAGTAAGAGTCGTTGTGCTACGGTAAGTTTCTGGAGTTGCCAAATCTGGACGTTGGTATTTCTTACCTACCGCACAAGATGACAGGATCACCGAGCCTACCGCATAAACGATAATATAATTTAAAACTCGTTTCATAATTAATGATTTAATTGAGATTGAGGCACCTTTTTGCTGGATACTTTTTCCTGTAAAAATTGGAAAAGCATGTACAGCAGTGGAATAACAAATACCCCAAAAATCACCCCTGTTAACATCCCTATAGCTGCTCCTGTACTGATTGACCTATTCCCCATGGCTGAACCTCCTGTAGCGATCATCAAAGGAATCATACCCACAATAAAGGCTAGGGAAGTCATGATGATTGGTCTTAACCTTGATTTTGCTCCGTCAATGGCTGCATCTTTAATGGATAATCCCGATGCCCTACGTTGCACCGCAAACTCCACAATTAAGATTGCATTTTTGGCCAGCAAGCCTACCAACATGATCAAGCCTACCTGTACATAAATGTTGTTATCTAAACCAATGGCTTTAATACCGCCGAAAGCACCTAGTACCCCAGTGGGGATAGACAATAATACGGCTAACGGTAACAGGTAACTCTCGTATTGTGCTGCTAATAGGAAGTACACGAACAGTAAACAAAGTGATAGGATCACTAAGGTTTGCGCTCCCGAAGATTTTTCTTCCAAGCTTAAGCCTGTCCATTCAAAACCATAATCAGACGGCAATTTGCTCAATACATTCTTCTCCAAGTTGTCCATAATGTCGCCACTGCTGGTCCCCGGAGTAGGCATCACGTTAATGCTTAAAGCATTATACAAATTGTATCTACTCATTGACTCTGGTCCGTAAACTTTATGCAGGCTTACCAATCCTTTTACAGGCACCATTTGGTTTTGGTCGTTCCTTACAAAAATTTCATTGAAGGCATCTTCATCGGCACGGAAAACACCATCAGCTTTTACGCTTACTCTGTAAAACTTACCAAATCTGGTAAAGTTCAAACTTTGGTCTCCAGAGAAATAGACCTGTATGGTTTGCATGATGTCGCTCACACTCAATCCCATCTGGCTAGCCTTATCTTCATCAACTTCTATTTCAAACTGCGGAAAATCGGCACGGAAAGTAGTATAGGCATACTGTACACCTGGTTGCTGCATGATCTGCCCCATCACCTTATCGGCCATGGCTTTTAACGCTGCTGCATCTTTGCCTGTTTTATCCTGTAGTACAATTTCAGCGCCATTGGTTACACCATAACCCTCTACAGGCGGCATCCTAAACACCATTACCGAACCTTCTTTAATGCCCGCCAATTGGGCAGAAACATTAGCTGTAATTTCATCAATATCTTGTATTGCTCCACGTTCTTTCTTAGGTTTTAGTTTTACGAAACCTAAACCATAAGCTGGGCTGGCACTGTTGGATAGAATATTGAAACCTGTAATGTTGGCCACGCTTTCTACCGCTTCGTTTCCTTTAAAGATGTTGTCAATTTTCTTGGCTACTTCGGTGGTACGATCTAAAGCGGTACCCGGAGGCATGCTCAAACTAAACACCATAAAACCATCATCTTCCATAGGCACAAAACTTTTTGGTGTGCTTACCATTAAGAAAACAGCAATGGCACTAATACCTACCGTTAAACCTGCACCTAACCATTTCTTTTTGATCAAGAAACGAAGTCCTTTGAGATAGCGATTGGTCAGGTTATCGAAGCCTGCATTAAATGCGGTAAAGAAACGCTTTTTGAAACCACGTTCTGTTGGCTGATGTGCCTGCTCACCTGCATGATTGTTTTTTAACAACAAGGCACAAAGCGCTGGTGTAAGCGTTAAAGCATTTACTGCCGAAATGATAATGGCGATGGCTAAGGTATAGGCAAACTGCTTATAGAAAATACCCGACGAGCCTGTCATGAAACCAATGGGAATAAACACTGCCGACATTACCAAGGTAATAGAGATTACCGCTCCCGTAATTTCGCCCATTGCCGTATGGGTAGCTTCCTTTCCTGATAGATTGGAACCTTCCATTTTACTATGCACGGCTTCTACTACCACAATGGCATCATCCACCACAATACCGATGGCTAATACCAAGGCAAATAGGGTAAGGATGTTGATGGTAAAGCCAAATACCAGCAAGAAAAAGAACGTTCCGATAATGGCCACTGGCACCGCAATGGCTGGAATAATGGTTGACCGGAAATCCTGTAAGAATAGGAATACCACAATAAACACCAAGATAAAGGCTTCGATCAAAGTAGACTTCACCTGACTGGTCGCTTCGTCCAAACGTTCCTTGGTACTCATCAGTTTACCAACCTTAATACCAGGAGGAAATGCCTTTGCTGCTTTTTCCAGCTCGGCATTTACGCCAATTTCTATGGCATTTGCGTTGGAACCCGTGGTTTGCAAAATGGCGGCAGTTACTGCATTTTTACCATTAGAGGTACTGTTACCACCGTAATAAATGGAACCAAATTCAATTCGGGCCACATCTTTTAAACGTACCAATTCACTACCATTCCGTTTCACAATGATGTTTTCGTACTCCGTAGTTTGGTTCTTCTTCCCTTTGTAACGCATTACATATTCCAATGGTGCGTTAGATTCTGAACCCAGTTTACCCGGAGCCGACTCCACACTTTGACGGGAAATAGCGACGTTCACATCTGCAGGGATCAAGCCGTAACTGGCCATCTTTTGTGGATTTAACCACACCCGCATGGAATAATCTTTCGCTCCAAACAATTGCACTTGTCCTACGCCAGGCACCCTTTTAATTTGGGGCACCATGTTGATATTGATGTAGTTCTGCAAGAAAGTTTCATCATATTTTTGGTTGTCCTCGGTGTACACATCGAAGATCATGATCATACTATTCTGCTGTTTTGAGGTCGTTAATCCCATTTGGATTACTTCCTGCGGAAGAATAGGTGTAGCTTGTTGCACCCTGTTCTGCACGTTTACCGCAGCTTGATCGGGGTTAACTCCTTGTTTAAAAATAACTGAAATGGAGAATGAACCGTCGTTGCTGGCGGTTGATTTAATATACTCCATTTGCTCTACCCCGTTGATCTGTTCTTCCAATGGCGTTACCACTGAACGGATCACTGATTCGCTATTTCCCCCTGGGTAACTTCCCGTAACAGTAACTGTTGGCGGCGAAATATCGGGGAACCTTGTTACAGGCAACCTCGTTAGCCCAATAATCCCTAAGATTACCAGTACTACAGAGATTACCGTGGCCAACACTGGCCTATCTATAATTCTCTTTAACATAAAATGCTTTTTAAAACGATGTCATTTATTTGCCTTATTTGGCAACAGTAGGCACAACTTTTACGCCTTCGGCTAGGGCATCTATACTGTTGATCGCAATTTTTTCGCCTTTGGCTACGCCTGATTTTACAATGTAGTTGTCGCCAGATCTTCCCAAAATTTCAATCGCCTTCATGGCTACCTTATTGCTATCGGCCAGTGTAAATACAAAGAATTTGTCCTGTACATCTTTCACACTTGCCATAGGTACTGCTAAGGCATCTTTTAATTTTTTGGTTAAGATTACACGACCAGCGCCACCGGAACGCAACAGTTTATCTGGGTTAGGAAAAACAGCTTTTAATGCAATGCTTCCAGTGCTTCTTTCGATATTACCGCTTGCCAATTCCAATTTACCTTGGTGGGCATAAGGTTTGCCATCGGCCATAATTAGGCTTACGGTGTTCATCCCAACATCTGTTTTACGGTCTTGATTAAAGGCAATAAAATCAGCTTCGCTCATAGAGAAATACACCAATACTTGATCTATTTCAGATAAGGTAGTTAATGGTGCTGCATCTGCTGGCGTCACCAGATTACCAATACGGTTAGGAATCCTGCCGATGTAACCACTTACCGGGGCTTTAATGATAGCAAAGTCGGCATTGATCTGCGAAGAACCCAAAGCCGCTTTGGCTTGTGCCACCTGTGCGGTAGCCGCCTCATAATTTGCCTGCGCCGTTTTTAATTGGATGTCTGAAACTACTTTTTCGGCCACTAAAGGTTTGATTTTCTCCACCTCTATTTTTGCATTTGCTTGGGCTGCTAGTGCTGCTTTCAAATTAGCTTGGCTATTGTTCACTTGCTCATTAAAAACATCTCCTTTTATCTTAAATAGGGATTGTCCCTTTCTAACGTAGTCACCTTCTTTTACGTAGATAGTCTCCAAATAACCACTTACTTGTGCTTTTACTTCTACATTAACTGTACCTTCTATCATGCCAGGGTAGCGCTTCTCCATAGAAGCATCGGCTAATCCAAGCGTTATGAAATCTGTATTCACAGGCGGCATCTCAAAGCCCTGCTGTGGTTGTCCACAAGCAGAAAGCAATACAGAAACTACCAGTATCAGCCAATAAGCTTTTTTCCTTTTTGTATCCTTTTGTAACATTTTATCTTCAATTAAATTTTCGATGCAAAAGAAAGTAGTTTTTTAGAGCCAAAATGTGTAAAAATGACCGAAGTGGAGAAATTAGCATCCGAAGTGAAAATAGGTGTAACTCAAGCGTTACAATGGCTTTACAGCAACAAATAAAGCATATATCGTTATCCTGTTCTTAACTTATGATTATCCATTTCGGTAGGTAAACGTCTTCATTTGGGCGATCATTTTTTCCGTTTCGGGAACTTAAAATATCGGTAGACCAAAACCCATTTTATTTTTACATAACGGGGTATTTATTTAACGATAACCTTAGTGCTTACTAAAACAAAATTTTTCCATTTACACACAGATGAGAACTGCCAGATACCTAGCGTACTGGCGGTTTTTCTGCTTTAATTTTCTCAAGATGAAAACGATTATTGTTGCTACTGATTTTTCGGCCGAAGCAGACCACGCCATGACCTACGCTGCGGCTGCCGCTGCTGAAAGAGGTTATAAGCTGGTGCTGTACAACCTTTACAACACTTCTATTCACGCTATGAATGCCCGCGTATCGGGCAGTGAAATGGATAAGATCTCGATGTGGAGACGAGATAAATTGAAAGAGATTGCCGAGTTGATCAGTGGCATTTACCATATTAAAACCGACATCCATTTTACCTCTGGTGATTTTTATGAAGAGCTAGTAGGCTGTATCCATTTACACCGAGCAGATTTATTGGTAATGGGTATGCCGGAAAAATCGTTGGAGCAGGACCTTTTGGGCAACACCACTACACAAGTAATCGACAAGTTAAAATTCCCTATTTTATCGGTGCCGCTACAAGCTCAATATCAAGGCATTAAACATATTCTTTTTGCTTGTGATATTTCCCGTGGGGTGCATGCAAAAATTTTGGAAGATGTACGGGCACTGGCCAAAGATTTTGATGCCACGGTTGAAGTTTTCCATGTAAGACAAAAAGCGGAAGATCTTTCGAACAACGAGGAACTGACACAAGTAAATAATTCGCTAGCGCAGGTTGACCATTTTTACAAGCAGGTACAATCCTCAAAAATTATTAAAGCCATTGAAGAGGAAATTGTGACGTCGCAAACCGACCTACTAGTAATGGTCCCTTACCGACATGGTTTCTGGGACAGTTTGTTGCGAAAAAGCAAAACAAGGGTAATGGCTTCGGGCAATAGTGTGCCGCTGCTTTCATTGCCTTTGTAGTAGGAGTTACAATTTTATTGATAAGAAGTAAACCGTCATTTCGACGACGAAGGAGGAGAAATCCAGCATAAGGCTATTAAGTGTTAGATTTTTCCTCGCTCCCATTTTTTATTGTTTTTTGTATTACCAAGGTAATAATATCAAGTCTTTGTTTTGTATTGTGGCTTGATGTTAGATTTCTCCCTTTGGTCGAAATGACGGAAATAGGAACGTTACTGCTTTATTGAACCAATAAGCTAATGAACCTATGAACTACCAATACCTAGTCACTAGTACCTAATCAACAATCCATCCATTGTTTTAATGCCGCAGCTTTCTCCCTGCTCACAATCACTTCCATATCGCTATTTTTTAAAGCTACCTTTATTTTACCGTTAAAGTGATTGTGCAGTTGGGCAATGGCATTTACATGAATAATGCACTGCCTATTGGCCCTGAAAAAAAAGTGCGGATCCAATTGTTGGTCCAGTTCTTCCATGGTATGTGGCAGCACTACTTCGGTGCCATCGTGTAATCTGGCTTTAGTTACTTTAAACTCTAAAAAAAAGTAATGTACATCACTCACCGACACTGCCTTATAGCCATCTTTAAAAGGAATTAAAAATCGGCTACGGTGCTCCTTTGGTTTCAAATACCTCACCAAATCTTCAATAGACTGCTGATTACTGAAGGAATGGTTTTGCTCCACTTTATCCAAAGCCAGGGCCAATTCTTCATGTTCTACAGGTTTCAGCAAATAATCAACGCTATTGTACTTAAAAGCCTTAACGGCGTACTCATCATAAGCAGTGGTAAAAATAATGGGACAGGTGATATCGGCTTTATCAAAAATCTCGAAACTTAAGCCATCAGACAGACGAACGTCCATCATCACCAAATCAGGCATGGGCGAGTTTGCCAACCAATCGACCGTTTCCTGCACACTTTCTAGCACGGCCAAAATGGTTGCCTGTGGCCTGATCATCCCTATGAGGCGTTTTAGGCGATCGGCATTTAGCTTTTCGTCTTCAATGATAAGGATGTTATTGTTCATAATCCATAAGGTGAATAATTACTTTATAGGTAGCCGCATCTTTCTTTATTTCAGGTAGCTTGCCCTGTAAGAGCTGGAACCTATTCATAATATTGGGTAGTCCAATGCCAAAAGAGCGTAAATTTTGGTTTTCTATTAAAGATAGGGAATTTTCGACCACCAAAACAGAGGCTTCCGTACTGTATATTTTGATATTTAGGGGACTGTTTTTATTGGTGGAATTGTGCTTGAGCGCATTTTCAATGAGCAGTTGCAGGGTCAGTGGCGGCAAATAGAGGGATTTGCTTTGTGGAGCTACATGAATATCAAAGCTAATACCCGAACCGATGCGATGTTTGATCAGGAAGATATAGGAATCCAAGAATTTAAGCTCTTCCTCTAAAGACACGGTATTCTTCTTGGAATTTACCAGTAGAAAACGGTATACCCTGGAAAACCGTTCGGAATACTCATATCCCAATTGTTGGTCTTCTAAAATCAGTTCCGAAAGGATGCTCAAACTGTTGAAGATAAAATGAGGGTCGAGCTGTAACTTAAGGGCATTTAACTGCGCTTCTACGGATGCTTGTTTCAGTTCCGCCTCTCGCAATTTGTGCTGTGCTAAAATCATTTCGGAGCTTTTCCAATTGGCAGCCAAATAACTTCCCGTGTTAATGGCAATAAGGGTAAAGGAAATCATGATACTTACCACTCCCCATTGCATCAGGTTTTTAATGTCTTCGTTAGACGGGTCACCCAAATGTTCTTTCTCGATGAAGACAATGAAAGCGATATCGAGGAACATGATAATCATGACCGCCAACATATTGAACATGGCTTCGGTCATGAGGCGTTTTACAGGTTGATCTGTCCAAGGCAGGGTTTTGTTTAAACGCGAATGGATAAAAATAGAGGCTTCTGAAACCAGAAAACAGAATACCAAGGATACTATCCATTCAGTAACAAGCTTCCAAAAGCTCCTGTAAAAATATTCCTGCCAAAAGGTAGCGTAGGGATCTAATAAAAAGGAGACCAGATAAAAGAGCACAAAGGCTAGGGGCACAAAAACTGCTCGTTTTACCTTGTTGCTTAAAGATGTCCTTTCGGTTTGTGGCATTTATCTATAATGTCCTGTTTTGTTGCTACAAAGGTAATTGTTCCGAAGCGGGAGATGGAGCTTTTTCTCACTGAAGTGTAAAAATTTCGTACTAAAGCGAATAAACCAGTGGTTTAAATACCAGATTTAGATAGGTTAGAAGGACTTAACCAATCGAAAATGAAAACAGAACCCCTAGACAATCCGGTATGGAATGCATTGATTACTGAACACCAAGCACATTGCCTCGACTTGGACGGCTTTAAATTCTATCATCCTGCATACTGTCCGTTTGGTGCGATGGTAGATCGAAACATAAATGCTGATGCACTGCAAGCATACGCCAGCTTAACCAAAGATTTCTTTATCGTAGGAAATAGACCTGCTACAACTCCGCCAAGTTTGCAACTCAAGAACGAATTAGTGTGTAATCAAATGATGCTTACTGAGCCTATCCAATTTGAACCGAGAGAAGAAATTTTGCCGTTAAATGGCACTTATCAAAAGGAACTGATAACCTTGGTTAATTTGGTACAGCCTGGCTACTTTAAAGATAAAACACCCGATTTAGGCAATTACTATGGTATTTTCAAAGACAATCAACTGGTTGCTGTAACGGGCGAAAGAATGAAAATGTCCAATGCTACAGAAATCAGCGCAGTAGTTACCCACCCTAGCCATGCAGGCAAAGGCTACGCCAAGCAGTTGGTAGCTTTTGCGGCCAATAGGATTTTTGAAGAAGGCAAACTACCATTTTTACATGTAGCAGAAAAAAATGTGGGCGCTATTGGATTGTATGAAAAATTGGGTTTTGTAACCAGAAGGAAAATAAGCTTTTGGAATTATAGCTCATAGATTTTCTTAGAATTGCTCCTCGATATATAACAAATAAAAGGAGGTAGCTCCAACCCTTTTACTCTGACATCCGAGAATTGGGCTCAAATTAATTAGCCGTTACCAAACAACTTTTTAAAGAAGCTCAAAAAGCCACCACCTTTTTTTTCTTGCGAATCATCTTGTAAATGTTCTTCGCTTACTTCCGCAGCTGGTTTAGCTTGCGTTTCTTTTTCGGCAGCTTGCTCCTCCTCCTTATTTCCATCTTCGACATTGCCATAAATAAATGGCCTTTCATTGAAAGCATTAGCACGATAACTGGTTGCTGCGAGACGCTTTGCCAAATCATCATCCATAGTTTGCAATATGATTTGCTCCCCAGTTTCAAAATTATCCAGAGAGAAATAATACAGCATCCCGCCAAAACATTCTTGGATCAGCTGCTTCACTTCCTCCACATTTTCATCCGACATCACGTCAAACGTTCCCATTACTTTCACCCGTTCTCCATCCACTTTCATTAAGTACAGGTCGTATTGCTTGATCTTGGTTAACAACATTTCATTTTCAAAAGCCTGAAAATCATATTCGGGATTTTCACCATAATCAATATTGATCACCATCCACAAGGCTGGAAAGGCCACGTTTACGATTTCGCCATTAAAACCTCCTTTATCTTGAAAAAAACTTCTACGAAAGGGATAGAAAAACCAAGATTGACTGCCCGGATCTAGCTTCGCTAACAATTCCATATGCCCTGAATGGTGCGGTTTATTCTCAAATATCTTCTCGCCATTTTTTAAGATATAACCATTAGAGCTACACTTGCCACCAAAACAATCTACCTCTACAAAGGCAAAGCTGAGCTCAGGGTGGGCTTTTGAAAAAATCACTAAATGATTTTCGGTATGGTTTTCAAAGTAGTCCTCTACCTCATCCTGATTTTTAAAATGCTGGTCGGGAAATCTTTGGTATTCTACCTCCCTGTAGGAATGAAACACCTGACAAATTAATCCACGAAAGGGTGTAAAAATTTCACGCACCCAATGGAATGGAAATTCTTTGGCAATTTCCGCTTTAAGCAGTTCATTATCTCCATCAGTTTTGGTGATAAAACTGTACGTTCTGTAGCTCATAAATTGTTATTTAAGAACGACTAAGATATTAAGATCGGTGGATTATTTAGACAAAAACCAGTGTAAATATGGTACCCCTACCTAATTCGGACTCCACAGAAAGCTTAATGTCATGATAGGTGGCAATACTTTTTACAATGGCAAGCCCCAAGCCATATCCTACTTGCGAATTCAGGTTGGTTTTCATAAACCTATCAAAGATAAAGGGCAGGTCAGCTTCTGAAATCCCTATACCGGTATCGCTAATTTTTATTTGATAATGCCCTTCAATATTTTTGTTCCCTTCTATGGAAATGCTTCCATTTTGGGTAGTGAATTTTACTGCATTATGTACCAAATTAAAAAATAGCTGAAATATGAGGTCTCTGTTTACATATTCAAGCAAATCGTCTGCTGGGATGTTAATGACCAGCTTAATATTTTTTTCTTCCAATCGGTACTTAATATCGTCCACTATTTCTTCGAAAAGCTCGTGTGGTTTTACCTGTTCTTTTTTGATGTATTGTTCGTTCTCTATTCTGGAAATCAGCAACAACGAACTGGTAATTTTTTTAAGCCGATCTACAGTTTTCATCATCTCCACCACATAAATGGCATGTTTCTCCTCCAATCCTTCTTCTGCTAAAAAATTCTCCATTTTATTTTGAAGGATGCTGATAGGGGTCATTAGTTCATGGGAGGCATTTGAAGTAAACTCGCGCTCCTTAAAAAAAGCCTCATTGATCTGTGACATTAAGGAAATGAGCGATTCATCCAGGTATTGAAAGTCGGTAGTGCTTGTTTTTACAGGTTTTTGCTTCGATAAAAAAGGAAACTGCCTTTCCGAAAGTCGGGCTTTAATGATTGCAGCAAGCGGCCTAATAATTGCCCTGATAAAAATAAGATCAATTAATGCGGTTAAAACAATCAACGTAACCAATCCATATAGGGCAAATCGCTGTAAAGCTTTATTATATTGATCAATACTGGTAGTAGTTTTACCAACTTCCAAGAGGTAATTTTTATGATTATTTTTAAAGGTATAGCTCAACACGCGGTAATTCAACGTATCTCCTTCTATCAAGCGTTGTGAATTTTTAATCGTATTTAGCTTTAATTTAGGATCCACCAGGAAGAAAGCAATGAATTCTTCCTTAAGTAAGGTATAGCTTCCATAGTTTTGCTCGCCCTGCAGATAATAATCTAGTCCATTCTTCTCAACAATTGATAGAATTTTCTTTTGTTGCTGTTTCAAGGTATAGTTCGTATAACTAGATGCTATTTCCTTTACCAACATGGGTAAGGTCGCTACGAAAACCAGCACAATAACCAGTTTGGAACCTGTGATGAAAAGAGTAAGCTTCGCGGATAGTTTCATCTCATTTGTTAATTCTGTAGCCTACTCCTCTGACCGTTTCTAGCCAAGTGGTATTTGCAGAAGAGTTAAGCTTTTTACGAATGTTCTTGATATGTGCATCAATATAGTTTGAATCGTAATCATCGTTAACAAAAGTACCCCAAATGTGCTCACTCAGTTGTGCCCTGGTAAGCACTCTATTCTTATGGAGCAATAAATAGCTCAGCAAATCAAATTCCTTTCTAGAAAGTTCTATCGATTGTTCTTTACAAATCACCAGTCTTTTTTGTAAGTCTACCTGAAAATCTCCAATGGGAATCAGTTCTTCTGTAACATTAAATTTCCGACGAGAAATGGCTTGCATTCGCGATTGCAGTTCCAGCAAATAGAATGGTTTTGCCAAGTAATCGTCGGCGCCCAAATCTAAACCGCTCACTCTATCTTTTAAATGTGTACGTGCAGTGATAATGATATAGGCAGCTTCTGGATTAGCCTTTTTAGCATGTTTTAGTACCTCCAGACCATCGCCGTCAGGCAAGCTTAGGTCAATTAGAATGAAATCATATTGGTTAGTATCAAGTTGAGCAATTCCCGAGCTAAACGTATGGGCAAGGTCACATACATAGAAGTTTTTTTTCAAAAAAGCTTCCATTTCGTAGGCTAACATTTTTTCGTCTTCAACAATTAATACTTTCATAACATCTAAAACTGATAATAAAAGGCGAATCCAAAAATAGATTGCTTTTTTTTAAGTGCTTCGTCGGCTTTAGTCCCCAAAATTGAAAATTGGTAATTAAGTTCGACAATATAGCTTGCTCTGCTAAAGCTCAATGGTAATTTAAAGTTATAGGACAACAAATTAAATGCGCTAGCTTCTATCGTATTTGTAGTGGTAACGGCGGCTCCAGAATTCCCCGGATTTTGAGGAGCTTTACCTTTCGATTGGTCTCTTTTTCCTTTGGTGATGGTATAAGTTTGATAAAAATGTCTTGTACCTGCCACCAATTCAATAGCGGGTTCAATATAAAATATATTCTTCTCGTTAAAAAAATTACCCAATATCACTTCCCTAGCGGTATTTAGACTCAAAAATATATCTTCTTGTTTGCCAAATGCATAATCGGCACTAAAGGCTGTTTTAAATATAGGCAGCTCATAAGAAGCCGATAAATTGAGGTTATTGGTATTTGATGCTTGCAGTAACGGTGAGTTTGAGGGAAAAAAGGATCGTGTATAGGATACTCCAAGCGTAAGTTGCTCGTTAAATTCATGGTCGTAGCCAAGTCCCAAATCTGTTTCCGATAAGCCTGAGCCATAATTAAGCAGTTGATAAGCACCTGCAGAAAAGAATATCCCTACGGGCAATCTTAAGGTAGCGTTTGCCAATACATAAGGAAGCGCTTCGTTGGTTGATTGCCCATAGTAACTGACATTACTGCTGTAAAGCAATGCCGTGGTCAGCGTAGTTTTTTTTGCCACGGTATCTTGCTGAGCCATGAGCTGCATCGAGGTTAAGCAGATACAAAATACAAGCAACTTAAATTTCATTAATCGTCTAGATCTTCTTTCTTAAATTTATATGCAACCAACCTTTTAGTAAACACTGTATTTGCTAAGGCTTTTTAATTTTAGGGCGATTGATCTTAACAGGCTTTACTTTTATATTTGGCTTAGCTACCACGGCAGGTCTTGACTGCTTCCTCGCTTTGGGCACTTCCTTGATTTCGGTTTTAGACACGCTTGGTTTTTCAACCTCTTTTTTCTGTTTACTTGCTTTCTCGTCAACTTCCTTTTTATCATCCTGCTTCTTCTCTTCTTGATATTGGGCATTAGCATTTGGAGCAAGTGACTTTGCCGCTAAAACAGAAGAATTAGTACTGAGAACAAAGAGGAGAATAATAGTTACTCCGAAAATAAATGATCTGTCCATAATATAAATATAAACAAGTTTGCTGGATAAGCGGATGCTGAACAATGCAAATTTCAATACCCAACATGAAAATAAGATGAAATTATGCCCTGAAAAAATCTGGAGATTTCATGTTCACTTCATCATCGCCCTGCAATTTTGAAACAGAAAAAATGATCATTAATCCTTTTATTATGAAAAAGAAATTTGCATATCTCGCTATAGCTGTCCTATTGGGCGGCCTAGGCATGTTAGCCGCTTGTAAGAAAGACAACGACGGCAGTGATGGAATGACCAAAGTGCAGATCAGAATGACTGATGCCCCTGGAAACTTCGAAAAAATTAATCTGAACGTCAAAGAGATTGTTCTAATGTCGGGAGGCAAACCATATGTTTTTGCAGCAACTACTTCTAAGTTCAATATCCTTGATTTTAGAATTGGCACCAGTAATCCGGACATTTTAGTTGCCTCTGGCGAAATGCCTAGCGGCGACATCACTGAAATTAGGTTAGTTTTGAACGATTCTGGAAATACTATTGTAGTAGGTGGCGTAGAATCAGCATTAACCACCCCTAGTGGGCAATCATCAGGTTGGAAAGTTAAATTAACTGCGGTACCTTCTTTAGAGCCTGGGGCTACCTATTCACTTTTGCTAGATTTTGACGCGGCCAAATCTATTGTGAGTACAGGCAATGGAAAATACATTTTAAAACCAGTGGTAAGAGGAATTACCACCGCCACTTCTGGCTTAATTTCGGGCACGGTATTACCTTTAGCTAGCCATCCTGAGGTGTTGGTAATTGCAGGGACTGATACGGTTGGTACTGTTGCAGATCCAGTTACTGGTAAATTTACCGTTGGCGGACTTGCTCGTGGAACCTACTCCGTAAAATTTGTTCCAGTAACCGGTTACAGAGATAGCACAATAACCAACGTTGCCGTAAACCTCGGCCAAAACACATCGTTGGGTACGGTTGTTTTAAAGCAATAATATTGTAAACTTAAAATTGCATGTATCATGAAAAAAGTATTTGTTTATCTGCTATTGATTTTCGGACTTGTACCCTTGGCTTCGCCAGCGCAAGTGAGCGTAAATATCAATATTGGTTCACAGCCTTTATGGGGACCTACAGGTTACGACTATGTAGAGTATTATTATTTGCCTGATATCGAAAGTTATTACCATGTTCCTTCTAGGAAATTCATTTACCTGAATAACGGAAGATGGATCTTCAGTGCAGCCAAACCGCCAATGTTTAGCAATTATGACCTGTACAATGGCTATAAGGTAGTGATCAATTCGCCTAAACCATACCTACAGTTCAAAGAACAGAAGGTTAAATATGCCAAATACAAATCCAACCATTCACAAATGGTCATCTTACGAAGTAACGATGCCAAATATCATGTGGTTAAGGGACACCCAAAACATGTGGGTAACAATGGCAAAAAAGGTGGTGCTTCGAACCACGGGAAGCAGAAAGGCCACGCAAAAGGCAAAAATAAAGGGTAATAAAATTAATATTGACGGAAGGGCCTCCTAATTGGAGGCCTTTTTTTATTATTTGAACAATAAGTTTGGTAATCAGTTATATTCTAATGAAATCAGAAGTATTATAAGTTTCGCTTAGCTGCTTCAATAGAGATAAATTCCGGCAAATAGTTAGGAGTACAGCCTTTGGATACCATTTCACCTTTGTATAATCCTGTTTTTTCTCCTATAGCGATACAACGATCACGATATTTCTTATCATAAATACCTATCCAACCTGTACAAAAGTTCATTGCCCATTGAACTTCTGGGTGTTCTTTGGCCATTTTTTTCTCTATCGCGGCAAGCAGGTATTCGGTATTTTCGGGAGGGGCTTGGCCTACCCATCTCAGCCTTCCTTGATAATACCAAAAAACTCGTCTTTGTAATACAGATGGACTGTTTTCCCAAGATAAAATCAGCTCAATTGATCTTTTGTCCTTCGTGAGCTGATTAGCCATTAACCAGTCGATCAATTGGATTCTCTCAGCAAATGGATGAGTTTGAATGTCGTTGTCAAGTTTGGCGATCAGGTCCTCTGTCAATGCTTTACTATCCATTATTAAAATCGATAGCTGTCTTGGCAGGAATTTTTCGGTTGCCCAAAGTTCCATAGCCAAGGAATGGTCCTTCTTAATTTCCTTGGCAATTTTCCTCAAATCCCCAAGTTTGGTTTGACTGTTGATTTGCTCTAGAACGCTTTCCGCTTTTGCTGACAATTTCATCATACTATTTTACAAGTGCTCATAAAATTAATTATAATTTAGATATTGGTCACTTTGATGAATAAGTAAATGACTTCTTTTTCGACAATTGATAATTTTTTCTTCAGCCTTCCCAAAACCTTCTATCTGGGTTGAAAGAGGGTAATTGTAACATCTCCATATATCAATGTTCAAAATAACTCCCATTAAATCCGAATCAATGAAATTGTCGTAGAGTTTGACATTTTATCATAATTTTATATTTTACAATAAAAAATCACCGAAAAGCTTTCATGAAAAACACAATACTTGTGGTTATATTTTTATTTACCTACACAGTTCTGAACGCCCAAAAAAGCGATAATGTAATCACTATTGGCAAAAAATACTCGGTCTATTCCAAAATCTTAAAAGAGAATCGTACCTATTCTGTTTACTTACCTCCTTCATATCAACGCAATTCAAACAAAAAGTATTTTGTAGCCTACGTATTGGATGGGGGAAAAAACAAATTTCTTGAAGTAACGGGCATAGCACAGTCTATGAACTCAATACCGGATTTAAAAATGCAAATTCCCGAGCTAATTATTGTATCAATAGAAAATACAAATAGGACAAGGGACTTTACTCCCACGCATTCCCTGAATTATTTAGATGCAGAAAATATCGCTGCTTTTAACAGCAGTGGTGGGGCTAATGCATTTATGCAGTTCATTGAAAAAGAACTGATGCCTCAAATAGACAGCTCATATAGAACCCTATCTAAAAATTTGATTATCGGGCATTCGCTAGGAGGTCTATTCGCTATTCATTGTCTTTTGGAATCACCCAAATTGTTTGATTATTATATTCTTATAGACCCTTCGTGGTTTTGGGACCATAACTATATTGGAAAACGAACCAGGACGGTTTTAAATACAAAAAATGAACTAAAAGCTCGCGTGTATATTGCATTAGCTAATAATTTTCACGAAGATGAAAGGCACTATAAATGGGGCCAGGAATTTTATGACTTACTGAAGAAAAGTACATCCTCTACAATAGATGTAAAGCTACGGTATTTTGAAGATGAAAAACATTTAACGGTTCCAGTACCCGCAACTTATTACGGACTTCGTCATATTTTTGATGGTTTTGAGCTAGATATAAACGAAGTGTGTAAAAACCCCGATTTGATCATTAAGCATGACATGGAAATGTCCCAAAAGATGGGAATAGAGATTAAATCAGACGAGGGTTTTATAAATACCGTTGGCTATATTGCGCTATATGACAGAAATATCCCTGATATTGCGATAACTATCTTTGAAATAAATACAAAGAACTACCCCACTTCAGTTAACGTTTGGGACAGTTTAGCCGAAGCCTACCTGGTAAAAAATCTCAAAGAAAAAGCTAAAATATGTTACAAAAAGATATTATCGCTTCAACCTGATCATATTGATGCTAAAAGAAAACTAGAAAAGTTAAATAATTAATTGAACTATTTGATTGGAGAATAAAAACAAAGCTCTAGCTTTCGCAAGGGCTTATTATTTCGGGGCAATTTGTGTAGAAATATCGAACACAGATTGATTTTATTAAATAAAAGTCATTTAAAAAATCTAGATCTAACCGTGTTAAGGAAACAGCATTTAATTCCTAGCTTACAGGTAACTTTCTTTTCTCTAATACAAGAAAAGAAAGTGCGTGTTAAGATGTAAAATAGCAGTATCTCAAGATAATATTACAACATAAAGTATTTAAAACTATTAGTTATTTTATCCAACCGTTTTTCTTTGAAATGTCATAGTAAAATTTCAAAATCACCGAATCCGGACTACGGGATAGCCTTTTCGGAGGCGCTTTTTCTGTTAATAACCACATTGTTTTCATTTTTATTTGATAGATTGACATTCCTTTGTATCTAAGGTCATGGCTGACTCTAGGGTTGGCTCCATTCTCAAGTAGATATTTAACTAAATGCGTTTTACGATGCTTTCCTATATATCTCGTTGCTTCAATGATTTGAGCTTTATTATCACTCCTTAGCATTTCTAATAAAACTTGATCATCAATCCTTGAAGTACATGAGATCAGAAAAATGAAAATAAAAATCCATCTCATTGTGCTGCTATTCTAAATCTTTTAATATCAGTTACCACGTCTTTATTATACGGATTTCAAAACATCAGCTAATCTTGATGGGCTATACATTATTTAGCCGGATATTGGCTAAATAGTTTCGTTAAATGCTGTTGTTGTTCAGAAAATTTATGCTGTCCATACAGGTTCACCCGTTCAGAGGGATCCCAAGTTAGGTTATACATTTCGAACAGTTTTTTACCTTCAAGCTCGGTAATGCGCAACTTCCATTCACCATCTTTTACAGCTTCTAAAACTCTATTTACATAGTAAATTGGACGATGGGGCTTGTTATGGTTTTTCTGGCCCAACAACCCTGTTACCGATTCTCCGTCGAGCGTGTAGCTTGGTAACTTTGCTCCAGTCCACTCCGCTATGGTTGGCAATACATCCAGATTAGAAAGCGGTGTTCTTACTACTCCATTAACCATCGTATGGCCTTTATAATAGGCAATAAACGGTACTCTATGGCCACCTTCGTAGGAAACGGCCTTATGCCCCCTAAAAACTCCGGCACTACCCACATGGTACAAACGGGTAACACCATCTTCGTACATGCGTTGAGGGGCATTGATCCAGGGACCGTTATCGCTCGTAAAAATAAAGATGGTATTGTCAGCCTGTCCATTGGCTTCTAACACCTTCCATATTTGTTTCATCCCATTATCCATATCCTCAATTACATTGCCCAATTCTCCTCCTGCAGAGTTTAAGCCTGCTTTTTTTGCGCCCCATGCTACTGGCAAGTGCGGCATGTTAAAAGCCAGGTACAGGAAAAATGGCTTTTTCTGTGCAACTGATTTTTTCACAAAATTGATGCTTTCCTTGGTATATAAACTGGTCAGCATGCTATCTTGAGGCTTATATATCTCCGATTTTTGGTTCCTGAATATTTTGATAACGGTATCGGTTTGTACATACGGAGCACGATAATCGTGGCTATAAAGCATTCCATAGAAAAGATCAAAACCTTGTTTGTTTGGAAGATATTCCCCGTGGTCGCCCATATGCCATTTACCTACCAAAGCGGTATTATAGCCTGCTGGCTTTAACATTTCTGCAATGGTTACTTCCTCCTTTTTAAGTCCATTTTTATCTCCCGGTCCCACCGGCCAATTCAAATTAGTGCGGGTGCAATATCTTCCCGTAATTAATGATGACCTTGAGGGTGAACAGGTAGGCGAAGTAGTTACATAATTGGTAGCCATGATTCCTTTTTTGGCCATACCATCTAAAAAGGGTGTATGAATGAGGGGATTTCCATAGCAGGAAATATCACTATAGCCCATATCATCGGTAAGTACTATAATTACGTTAGGCTTTTGTTGTCCAAAACCTATTTTGCTTGCCAGTAGCAAAGCCACTACGATCAGGGTTCTACAAATTGATTTCATCAGGTTCTATTTATTCATTAATCGCCATCTGTGCTTGCACTTCTGTGTTGTAAAGGCAAATTTATACTAGTACCGTACTTTGTAAAGAATTGAATGATTGTTTTTCCATTTTTATGTTCATAACCTAGTATGGTGGTGAGCTGCTGGGTAGGATACCATAGACCGTTAATGGTTACCGAAATGATCTGCCCCTTGGTATCTCCATTGACAATTTCATCGGGCATTACGCTCATATTATGGTTCCATTTTGGCATTTGGAGGTCTGGATTGGCAATGGTCAATAGCGCACGCCCATTTTTCTCCGAAAACATGGCCATTAAAGGGGCATCAGTTTTAGCTATTGGTCCCTTTAGGTCATTAGCGGCTGTAAACATGGCATAAGCCGTAATACCCGTACCTATATGGTGCACAATATGGGCTGTTGCATCTTTACGCCATACTTCATAGGTTTTACGTTTTAAATATTGCTGTACATCATTGGTTGGTGTGTTTAATAAAATCTCATATTCGTAGCCCTTGTCTTTAGGTTGTTTACCGTGATCCAGCCAAGCTTTTAGGTAGGGGGCTTCTACTTTTTGGTAAGCACCCTTTACAGATTGATAAACACTTTGTTGTGCCTGCTGTACTACCATATTATTTCCTTTTGGTACAATGTAATGTAAGCCGTTTTGATCGGTAAGATAGCCACCATCAACATTGTTATGGATATTCAATCCGTTACCTATTTGCTGCCCGTTAAAATGGTTTGTCTTTTTATCTTTGAACGCGTATTGAAACAAAGTTGTAACGGTAGCGTATCTACTGTCGTTATTGTTAATATCTGAGCCTAAACAAATTACTTCATTACCAATAAAGAAATAAGATTTACGGGCACGAAAACTATCGTCGAATAACGTTTTATTGCTATCAGGTCCAACATCATCCCTTAAGTCTAAAGCAAATATGCCATTGCCATTTTGCGAAAGCCCACTTGCCACTACGCTTTCAGAAAAATTACGATGTTTACCTTCCAAATATTTTTGATCTGGGCTTGGGGTGTATAAAGCCTTATCAGCTGGTAACATTTTAGTAGTAGCTCCCGGTAGCATGCTCCAATCGTAACCATTGTTCATTTCGGTTCCCATGCCACTAAAACCTAGTTTTTCATCTCCCTGCGCCACTGTTAGCATACCATGGCTTAAATAACGTCCCAATAAATTTTCTTTATTACCTCCTTCAAAATCCCAAACGTATTTGTTATAGCCTTTTACCGCAGCAAATGCGTTTCCTTTTCTATAAGTTAAAAGACCAGAATAGGGCATTACGGTTGTCCCGTCTTGCGGTTTCCATATTTTTTGACCCATTTGATTATGCAAGCGCACCATGAGGTCCATTGTACCAAAAGTTCCCGAATAGGTAAGCCCAGGGTTTAGCATGGCATTTACTTTTTTAGGTTGTGCTATGCTGTAAATATAGTTGAATAAACTTGCCATATTTACATCCACCACCTGCTCATCGTTTAAGCTCATGAAAGCATAAGCAGGAAATGAGTAACTATCAATAGAACTGTTATTGAGTGGAAAACGTCCTCCAATTCCGTAATGTATTTCTACCCCATAGGCAATTTCGGTTTGGCGTACCAGGGCCTTTTTGATGTTTTCGGTAGATGCCTTCGACAGCGCATAAGGTGTATCGCTAAGTAACCAATGAACCATGGCCATGGTATTCAGCGCATTGGTACCATAGGTATTCATATAAGTTCCACGGTGGTGGAATATGGAGAAATCTGGTTTAAAAGTATCGCCATAACCCGGTGCTATACCAATTACATAATCCATGTACTCTTTAAAATCTTCCAGTAGGGCCTGTTTACGTCCATCATTTCCCATCATCAAAATAGCCATTAGCTTAGCAACCGCACCGCCACGTATCTTGTCAGAGTTTTCACTACGTGTTTTGTCTATATCCAAAAGACTACCGATACGTGTATGCCATAGCAACATATCTACCTGTGGTTTTAGCTTATTTTGTTGCTTTAGTTCCTTTTGCATTAGAAAAATACCCGAGGCAATGGGCGACATCTTGATGACGTGGTCTACCGAGCCTAATGCGCTACCACTAGCAAAGCCCTGATCTAAAAAATAATCTAACGCACTTATGATCTTATCTTTAGCCATTTTATTGCCATTAAGGCGATAATCCATAGCTAGCGGAAACATGGTGGCTTGTGCAGCATCTTCAAAAACTAAGCCTTCTGCGGCCGGGTGTTCATCGCGAATACCAAATAGTGGCAAACCATTTACATTATTTCCATAAGGTTTTAGGTTTAATTTGTCGTAATATTTATAAGCAGCCTGTATTCTTCCTTCCAGTTCTTTTTCAAAACCAGAAGTTCGTTGTTTCCAATCGCTGGTGTTATCCCCAATCATTAAAAACTCCAATCTATTGGTGATCTTTTGGCTAACTTCCTCTAATGGCTTCACATCTGTTAAAACTGGATAACTGGCATTTCCATACTGTTGGTATGGCAGTAGAATCTCGTAACCGTCTCCCGAGCGCAGGTCCTTACGCTTATTATTCACAAACTGTAGATCGGAGTGGCGCTTGTTGGAAATAAAGTTCAACAACATGAAGTGATCGATATACAGTGTACCTTTTTTTCCATTGATTGGTTTTACAATCAAAGCGCTCATTTCATCGCTACCTTGGTAGCCTTCTACTTTTGCATCTTCTTCAAAACCTACCCAAACAGCTCTCCATCCAGTAAAATCCAGGTTTACGGTAAAACGATACTTTGGATTATTTTGAGCGGCCTTTAAATTGCTACCAACTTGGAAAACAGCTTTCGCGTTCGACGGCTTTTCTTGGTAAAGCCACATTTTGACACCTCCATAATGACCTTTTTGATAGTAAGCTACTTCGTAATATTCAGGAATACCACCAGCATAAAAGTCACAGGCCTCTTTTAGTCCTTTCAAATCCGCTATCTCTAAAATGCTACCACTTTGCCAATCCCATTGTAATGCCTGTTGCCCTTGTTTGTAATGTGCTTTTGTAAAAGAAAGTTTGCTCCCCTTTACTTTCCAACCTGTAATGTCCCCGCTATTTTCAAAGCCGTATTGTGCGGTGACAATTTTAGAAGCTACTGTTGCCATGTCCTGTGCCTGGGCATATAAACCCATACTACCAAGTATGGTTAAGGCTAACATTTTATATTTTGATATCATCATTGTTATTTTCGGTTATAAAAAATCTATTCTAATTAATTGAATTTTTGTTTCAGTTGCTGATACCTTAGTAGCGCTTCTAAAAAGTAATAGTCGGCATACATCAATCCAGCATCCAATTCTGACTTTTGCACAAAATTACCTGTAGCATGTTTTAACAAAAATATGCCTTTCCCAGTGGTGTTAAGGTACGCGGGAGAGCTTAAACTAACTAATATACGTTCTGCACTTTTAAAATACTTAAGTCCATTTTTATTGGATAGTGTACTTAATTCAAGTAATCCGGATGCTAACAGGGCCGCTGCCGATGCATCTCTCATGGTTGGAGTATTTGGGGCATTGTAGTCCCAATAAGGCACCATATCCTTAGGCATATTGGGATGATTTAACACATACGCTGCAATGTTTTCTGCATGGTGTAGATATTTTTCATTTCTGGTATATCTGTACATAAAAGTAAAGCCATACAGTCCCCAGCTTTGTCCCCTACTCCATGCGGCCGTTTTTGGATCATTATTTCCATTGTTCCAATCGCGTTTGCGCATTTCGCCTGTTTGTGGGTCGTAATCTACCACATGTGAACAGCTAAAATCGTCTCGATACTGATTTTTAAGGGTAGTATTGGCATGATTAACAGCTACATGGTAGTAGGTAGAATCGCCAGTCCATTGGGTTGTTTCTAATAACATTTCCAAATTCATCATGTTATCAATAATCACCGGAAATTTCCAGTCACGTTCTGGGTTGGGGTTCCAAGACATGATAGCTTTTACTTTTGGATGGTATCTGGTTATGGCAGTTTTAGAAGAATGAATCAATATATCTTTATAGGAAGCGTCTTTTGTAAGTCGGTAGCCATTACCATAGCTACAATACATTAAGAAACCGATATCGTGATCATTCGAAAAGTCTTTATCGGCTTCTAAAAGAGCAGTGGCGTACTGTGCCTTTTTCAAAACACTTTTGTCTTTGGTAAACTCATATACAAACCAAAGACTACCTGGATAAAAACCCGCCGTCCAGTCTGTAATTGGTTTATAACCTCTTTGTGTAGATCGAGGTAGCTTTCCTGTAATCCTAACGGAGTCCCAGGCATTTTCAAGATATTTTTTCTCTAGGGAAAAAATATAAGAGATCTTTTGATTGCTTAATGGCTTAGTTTGTGCGTACAGCTTTTTGGGGACATTACTGGCCAGCAGGGCAAATATTGCCGCAATAATGAGATGTTTCTTTTTCAACCGTTATTTGACTTAGTTTGTTATTTGGTATTTTAAAACCAAATCTATTCCTTTTCATATTTTAGTAATATTAAAATTGATTAAAAGGATTTTGATTTTGTTGAAATATGTTGAAACCTTGCTCTTTATGAATGAATAACGACATAGGACGGTTAGCTAGCCTAAAAATAGAAAAGCTTCCTAACAATGGCAGGAAGCTTTCACTTTTATAAATATTAAGTATTAATTTTTAATCACCTTAAAAACATCGGTTTTGTTGCCCCCGTTCAATTTAAAGAAATAGATGGTGTCATTACCGGCTCTATCAAAAGCCCCTACTCAGTGATGTTTAATCAAATGCTTTGAAAAATGAGCTACATCTGGGCAGCACACCTGTTCCATTACTTGTTTTAATTGGCGTTTTAATATCGCCATGGCGTGTTGCCCACCTTCATTACCCAAAGCAGCGGTGCTGTACATAAATGTACGGCCCAAGAAGGTAAAATCGGCACCTACGGCAAGTGCCCTGGCAATATCTGCTCCCGATCTAATTCCACTGTCCATCATTACCGTGAGCTTTTCTTTAAATGCCAATAGATCCGAAAGAGATTTTACAGCCGATTCTCCGGCATCCAATTGTCTGCCACCATGGTTAGAAACGATGATTCCATCCAAACCTAAGTCTACCGCTAGTTGGGCATCTTCGGCACTGGCTACGCCTTTAATAACCAATTTGCCTTTCCATTGATCTCTTATTGCCGCAATACGTTCTGTATTTAATCTGCCAGAGAATGTTTTATCCATAAAAGCACCCAACTGTTTCATATCCAATCCTTTTGGTAAATAAGGTTTTAGTGTGGCAAAACTTGGAACGCCGTGCGCCAAAGTTTGCATGGCCCAGTTAGGCTTACCCATAATTTGAAGGATATTTTTAAGGGTCATACGTGGTGGCATGGCTAAACCATTACGAATATCGCGAGGTCTAAAACCAAACGTAGGTACATCTGCCAAAATCACCAGCACTTCACAATTCACTTCTTTCAATCTTCTGATGATATCGTTACGCAATGTTTCTTCTGCCGGATGGTATAACTGATACCAAAAATCACCGTCCGTAATTTTGGCTATTTCTTCTATTCCACTGGTGGTCACCGTGCTTAAAATAAATGGCACGTTATGGGCTTTGGCTGCTTTAGCCAAAATATTGGGAGAATTTGGCCAAATTAAGCCCTGCAATCCCACAGGTGCAACACCAAAGGGGGCCGAATAGGTTTTACCGAACAAATTGGTGCTCATATCTGTACCGCTGTAATCGTTCAGGTAAAGAGGTTTAAGTTGAACTTCTCTGAGTTCGGCTGTATTGCGGTATAAGTTTACATCTTCATTGCAGCCACCATCTAAATATTCGAATGCAAAACGGGGTATTCTACTTTTGGCCTTTAAGCGCAAATCATCAATACCTGGATAAGCTTGATTATAGGTTAAGTCCATGTTTCGGTGTAAATTATTGGCGTAACAGCGCTCTGTCTAAATGAACATATCCACCATCTACAAAAAGCAGTTGGCCTGTAGTATGGCTTGATTTTTCTGAGAGTAAAAAGGCTACCGTATCGGCTATTTCGCTGGCTTTTGTCATACGGTTTTCCAAAGGAACCCTGGAATTAATGTCGGCCAATGTTTCTTCGGCATTAGGCAAGGTTTGTATCCAACGTTCGTACTGGGGCGTCCAGCATTCGGCTACCACCACTGCATTTACCCTAATCTGGTAATTAAGTAATTCTACCGCCCACTCTCTGGTAAGGGCATTTCGTCCTCCGTTTGATGCGGCATATCCCGAAGTTTCTCCCTGACCAGTGATACCAGTTTTTGAACTGATATTTACAATGCTTCCTTTGGTTTTTTTAAGATATGGTAAGCAATAATGGGCCAACAAATAGTAATGTACTAAGTTATTATGGATGGATTGCATAAAGCTTTCGTAGTTTCCACTTTCCAAGCCCACGCCATCATTTAGTCCTGCATTATTGACCAAACCATCTATTCTTCCATACCTATTTACAGCTTCTGAAACCACCTTTTCACATTCGGCAGGGTTTGAAAGTTCAGCAATGATACTGCTACATCTTCCTCCGTTCTGTATAATTTGGTTTTCCAGTTTTTGGTTATCGGTTTGATTACGACCTATAATTACGGGAATTGCTTCTTCTGAGGCTAATGATCTTACTATTGCTTCGCCAATTCCTTTGGCACCACCGCTCACTAAAACTACCTTATCCTTTAATTGTAAATCCATTTTTTAAAAATTATAATTGATAGCATTCTTTAGCGGTTAATCCAAAAACCTCTTTTCGCTGCAAATCTGTTAACTGGTTCATGTATTGCGCTACAATTTGCTTTGTTTCTGTATAAGTTGCAGCTAACTGGCATACTGGCCAATCTGAGCCAAACATTATCCTATTGGTTGGAAAGTTTTCAAACACTATGTCCAGATAATACTTCAGGTCATCGTATTTCCAATTGGTCCAATTGGCTTCTGTAACCATACCCGAGATCTTACAGTACACATTTTGATGCGTAGCCAATGTTTCAATACCTCTTTGCCACTCTATTCTACCGCTTTTCCCTTTAATATCAGGTTTGGCCATATGATCTAATATGAACCGTTGTTCGGGAAATTTCTCCACCAAAGCAATGGCTTCCTCCAATTGGTTTCTATGGATCAATATATCGTAGCTATGATTAAAACGGCTTAACTGAGCTATACCTCGTAAAAATGCTGCAGAACTCAGAAACCCCTGAGCTTCGGCTTGGGCTATATGTCGCCAGCCTTTTATTTTTTTATTTGCTGAAAATATCGCTAGTCTTTCCGGTAAATTTTCGCTCTGTAGGTCAACCCAGCCCACTATCCCTTTAATAAAGTTATACTTTTGGGCCAGTGCCAACAGAAATTCGGTTTCTTGTTCGCTTTGATCGGCCTGTACGGCAACACATCCAGCTATATCATTTTTAAGCAGTTCTACTTCGAGTTGATCTGGTGTAAAATCAGCCTGAAGAATTTTCATCTCCTCAGTGATCCAAGCATCTTTTACAGGATGATAGTTCCAGAAATGAACGTGGCTGTCAATCATTTTTATAGGGTAAAGATTTTATCCATCAACAACCATTTTTCACCGGGTTTAGCCATTGGCAGGGCTTGTTGGTATTTCCACATCAGGTCCTCCCATTCAAGCACTTTGGGATTGGCTAAATCGGCCTTAGCTTTTGCCTCAAAGGAAAAAGTATCATCCACTTCCATGACCATAAACAAACGGTTAGCAATTCTGTAAATCTCCATATTTAAGATACCCGCAGATGTTATGCTCTCTGAAATTTCAGGCCATATGGCCCGATGATAAGCTTCATATTCAGCTATTAGCTTTTCATCATCCTTTAAATCTAATGCTAACGCGTACCGTTTCATGCTATAAGGAATAAGATTTTACTTCTTGTCTGCTACTTCCTAATCCATCAATACCTAGTTCTACTACATCACCTGGTTTCAAATACCATGGCTCTGGTTTTTGTCCTAAGCCTACTCCCGCTGGTGTACCCGTAGTGATCACATCGCCTGGTAAAAGGGTCATAAATTGACTGATATAGCTGACTACAAAAGGGATATTAAAGATCAGGTTTGATGTATTTCCGTCTTGCAACAGCTTTCCATTTACTTTTAGCCAAAGGCGAAGATTGTGTACATCGGTAATTTCGTCTTTTGTGGCAATAAATGGTCCTATAGGTGCAAAGGTGTCGCAGCTTTTGCCTTTTACCCATTGTCCGTTGCGCTCCAACTGAAATGCTCTCTCACTATAATCGTTATGCAGCACATAACCGGCCACATGATTTAGGGCGTCATTCTCGTCCACATAACTGGCTTTTTTTCCAATCACGATGGCTAATTCTACTTCCCAATCTGTTTTTGTACTGTTTTTGGGGATAATCAAATCATCATTTGGACCAACAATGGCAGTGGTTGATTTGAAAAACAGGATAGGTTCTGTGGGTATTGGAGCATTTGTTTCGGCAGCGTGGTCTTTATAATTAAGTCCCACACAAATAATTTTAGATGGACGGGCCAATGGAGCACCCAATCTTACTGGTCTTTCCACCTTCTCCAGCCATCCGCCTTCTACTTTCTTTTTTAACTCATCAATTGCGTTGGCACCAAAAAAATCTTCATTATAGTCATTTACATAGGGAGACACATCAAAAATGTCTTCTCCAATCATTACACCTGGCTTTTCTTTTCCTATTTCGCCGTATCTAACTAATTTCATTTTATTTAAGTTGTATTTTAATAATCTTATCTGCTTGACTTTTGTCTTTTGTAGTATGCAAGATTAATTTAGAGCTTTTGTTATCCAAAGTGTACTTTACATTAACATGATCATCAAAACCAGTAATCGATTTTACTTTAAAATTGAAGTTTGGCAGTTCTACAATATCATTTTTGGGATTTTCTAGCAAGTGTACATAAGCTACCTTGTCCTTAAAGGTAACTACACCCCAATCTTGTGGCTTAATGATATTGCCTTTGGTATCGTAAATTGTTTCTCCATATTTAGCCAACCATTTTCCAACTGCGCCTAGCGTATCTACAAATTGTTGTTGAATTTGACCATTTGGCATTGGCCCGATATTTAATAACAAATTAGCATTTCGTCCGGCAGCACCTACCAACAATTTGATGATTTTTGCATCCGATTTGAATTTGTTGTCTGTAATGTTATAGCCCCAAGAGCCATTGATAGTTTCACAGGTTTCTAAAGGCAAATGCTTAGAAGCTGCTTGGAAACTATATCCCGCTTTGTTTTCTCCTGGTAAATCACGTTCAAACATCTGAAAATCCTCACCATTAATTGGATCAATATGGTGGTTATTACCAATTAAGCACCAAGGCTGTAATTTATGGATAAGACTGTAGATTTCATCATACTTCCAATCTATCCTAGATGGTGTATAGGCTTCACCTTCTTTATTAGTCTGATCCCAATGTCCATCGAACCAAATACCGCTGATCTTGCCATAATTGGTTAATAGTTCTGTTAATTGGTTTTTCATGAATTGCAGATAACTGTTGTAGTCAGATTTTGCAATACGACCAGTTTTTTTTCCCGTTCTACCAGTTTCGTAAGGATAATCGTTTCTAGACCAATCTAACAATGAGTAGTAAAGAAATAACTTTATTCCTTGTTTATTGCATTCATCTGCCAACATCTTTAACACATCTTTTTTGTAAGGCGTATTCATGATGTTAAAATCAGATTGTTTTGTATCCCATAAACTAAAACTATCGTGATGGCGAGTGATAAAAGTGATGTATTTCATTCCAGCATTTTTTGCTAAGGCTACGTATTCCTTTGCATCAAAAGCTGTTGGATTAAAAAAGTTCATCAAGTTTCGATAATCGTTTACTTGTATGTTACGGTTGTTCATTACCCATTCTCCACTACCCAACAAACTAGAAGGTCCCCAATGGATAAACATGCCAAAACGCATTTGCTCGAACATTTTACGAGCTTCTAAATTTTCTGGCGAAGGTTTATACTGCGCTTTAGCCAAGTGCACAAAACCGATTAATGTTAAAACAAGCAATAACTTTTTTCTCATGCGAAGATTTTAATTATTTAAAGTAGTAAATCCTCCATCTATTGGGTAATCGCAGCCAGTAATAAAGGCAGCTTCATCGCTACACAAGTACAAAGCTAATGTAGCAACTTCCGAAGGCAATCCCATACGACCAATAGGTTGCGTTTTTGAAAGCTTATCGAACATTTCTTCTATGTTATCTGGATAGTTCTTCTGTAAAAATCCGTCCACAAAAGGCGTATGTACGCGTGCAGGTGAAATAGAATTACATCTGATATGATCTGCCAGATAATCTTTGGCAATGCTCATGGTCATTACTTTTACCGCCCCTTTGGCAGTACTGTAGGCAAACCTATCGGGAATACCCACCAAAGCTGCAATGGATGCCATGTTTAAGATTGCGCCACCTCCTACGGCTTTCATTTTAGGGATGGCCGCAAATAAGCAATTATAAACGCCTTTTACATTGACGTTAATGACCCTGTCAAAATCTTCTTCGGAAGTGGTATCGGCTTTGCCTACGTGGGCAATTCCAGCATTATTTACCAATATGTGAAGATTTCCGATTTTATCGAATACTTTAAGCACCTGCTGATGATCGGCTACGTTACAGGCATGTACCTCAACACTACCACCCAGCGCTTTAATTTCATTTGCTGCTTCTTCTGCAACTTCAGTGGTCAATTCAAGAATGTGTACTTCTGCCCCCTGCTTAGCAAACAATTGGGCTATGGCCTTTCCAATTCCACTACCACCACCTGTAATTACGGCTTTTTTATTTTTTAAGGATAACATTTTTGATTGTATTATAGACTAACTCCTCTTTTCCAAGGGATAAAATCGTCTTGGTTTAATTGTACCGCTTTTGGAATTTCCTTACCGCTTGCCACTGCTATACAATATTCTAAAATATCTTCACCCATTTCGGCGATGGTTTTACGACCTTCGATCACGGCTCCGGTATCTATATCGATGATATCGGCCATTCTGGTTGCCAAATTGGTGTTGGTCGCTACTTTTATGGTAGGACAAACTGGATTTCCGGTTGGTGTTCCCAAACCTGTGGTAAATAAAATTAAGGTAGCACCAGCGGCTGCCTTGCCCGTGGTGGCTTCCACATCATTACCTGGGGTGCACACCAAACTAAGACCTGCCTTTGTAGCGGGCTCAGTATAATCCAACACATCGACAATTGGCGAAGTACCCGCTTTTTTTGCAGCTCCTGCAGATTTAATGGCATCGGTAATCAATCCATCAGCAATATTACCCGGCGAAGGGTTCATATAAAAGCCAGAACCAACTTTATGTGCCAAGTCATCGTATTCAGTCATTAGCTTAATGAACTTTCTCGCCGTGTCTTCCTTGGGCATCCGGTCTATCAACTCTTGTTCTACTCCGCACAGTTCGGGAAATTCTGCAGCCAACACTTTTGCTCCTAAAGCTACCAGTAAATCGGCGCAATGCCCTACTGCGGGGTTAGCTGAAATACCACTAAAGCCATCGCTGCCACCGCACTTCACCCCTACACACAATTTGCTCAAAGGGGCTGGCTTTCTTTCTATTTTGTTAATTTCTATTAAACCTTTAAAAGTTTCCCTGATGGTTGTTTTTAAAAGTTCCTCTTCGTTCATCAGTTGTTGCTGGCCTAAAAATATCAATGGTTTCTTAAAGTTGGGGTTTAAGGCTAGCAAATCTGTTTTAAGTTGGGCTGCCCTTAAATGCTCACACCCTAAACTAAGTACGGTAACACCTGCTACGTTAGGATGGTTGGCATAGGATGCCAGCAATTTACTCAAGGTATTGGCATCTTGACGGGTACCGCCACATCCTCCAGTATGGTTTAAAAACTTAATTCCATCTACATTTTTGAAGGGTCTCTCTAGTTTTGAGGCTGGTTGCAGGTCTATTTCGTACAAATCGCTACCGTTTTGATAGGCTTTCAACAGTGCGTGGGTATAATTTTTATATTTATCGTCCACGGCGTAGCCCAACTCTTTGTAAAGCGTTTCCTTAATGATATCAAGGTTACGATTTTCACAAAAAACCGTGGGGATGAACAGCCAATAATTGGCTGTTCCCACGGCTCCATCTTCACGATGGTAACCCAAAAAACTACTGTTTTTATATTTACTTACATCTGGTGCCTGCCATTTGTAATCTGATTTTCTATAATGATAGGGATCTGCTGCATGTTTGGTGTTTTCCACCGTCATTCGTATACCGGCTTTTAACTTAGTCTGCACTTTGCCTACCAGCACACCGTACATATATACTTGCTCTCCTTCGGACATGTCATTCATAAAGAATTTATGTTTGGCAGGAATATCTTCGAGCAGCGTATAATTCATTCCTTGATAATTCAACTCTGTGCCTTGTGCTAAATCGACCAATGCAACAAGCACATTGTCCTTATCATCAATTTTTAAAACCTTAGTACTCATCTATTTATTAAATGATGGCTTATAGCCTTTATATGCAAAATACAATACCACTAGCAAGCAAACTAAAGGTACTGAATAACCGTATTGGATGTTATGTGTAATATCGGCAATGTAACCTAACCCCAAAGGGATAATGGCACCACCTACAATTGACATGATAATTAAACTTGATGCTGTTTTGGTGTCTTCGCCCAAATCTTTAATGCCAAGGGCAAAAATGGTAGGAAACATAATAGAAATAAAGAAGCCAATACCCAACAAGCAATAGATGGTATACATGCCATTACCAAAAATGGCAACTATGGTGAGTATCACCGCTAACAAGGCATATATAGCCAACAACTTCGGTGCTTCAATAAATCTCATAAAAATGGTCCCTACAATACGTCCGATCATAAACAGCGCGCCATAAACCACAAGATAATCGCTGGACGAATGGTGATCTAAACCTGCTGCTTTTTCAGCATATACCAAGAAGAAACTGCTAAAACAAATTTGTGCGCCTACGTAAAAGAATTGAGCAACAATTGCCCAACAGGTATGTTTAATTTTAAAAATCTCCAAAATGGATTTTTCTTTTATTGACGAGCTTTGCTCCTTGATTTCGGGCAGTTTAAGAAAGATAAATATCACAGCAACTGCTAAGATAATCAGTCCCAATACCATAAAAGGTGCTTTCACACTGTTCGATGCTTCTTCAATAAATTTTGCCTTGGTGGCTACATCCATTTGCTGGATGCTTTCGTTAGTTATATCAGTATTGGTTAAAATCGTGTATTTGCCGATGATTGGCGCTATTGCTGCCGCTATGCCATTAAATGATTGTGCTAAATTTAATCTGAATGAAGAGGTTTGCGGCGGACCTAAAACCGTAACATAGGGATTAGCAGCAGTTTCTAAAAAGGCTAAACCACTCGCCACGATAAATAAAGCACCCAAAAAATAAAAATATTGATGGGTATTGGCTGCGGGGATAAACAAAAAAGCACCACTCGCAAATAAAAGTAGGCCAAATACAATTCCAGCTTTGTAGCCCCACTTCTTCATCATCATACCTGCTGGTATAGCCATTAAAAAGTAGGCAATAAACACTGAAAAATCAACTAGTGAAGACTCGAGGTTACTGAGCGTAAATGTTTTTTTTAAGTGAGCGATTAAAGTGGGGTCAATGTTATGTACTAAGCCCCAAAAAAAGAAAAGACTGGTAATGAGTATGAGCGGGAAAAGGTATTGCTTTCGGGAAATTGCGGTCGTGGAAATTTCTTGTTCCGTAGGAGCATGGTCACTTAGGTTCATGTAAAGTTTTAAATTTGGTTCAAAGCAAATTAACTACAAAAAAACTGTTAAAAGGCATCTTCGATTGTCAATTTATTAAGCTATTTTGGCTATTATTAACAACTATTTTGAGTAAAACAGCCAAAACTGTTAATTTTTCATATCTATCTGTGGTTGAAACATGTAGGTGAATAAAGGTGCGATTTAAATGGTTGGAGCAAAAAATAGCCAGCTGCAAAAATGAGCTGGCTATGGTTAAAAATGCTTAATTAACGGCAACTACCGCCGATGACACACTATCGTTAAAGCTGATATCGGTCAAGCAATCTTCGTCGGCCGTAAGCGTCACTGAAGTGCCTCCGAAACCATCGTTTTTATACAAGGTAATTTTTAATCCGGCAGGCACTTTTACCGCCGAAGCATCATCATTGATAAAGCCTAAAGCTTCAAGTTGAGATTTTGTGTAGGAACCAACAGCAAGGGAAGCACTCCAACCGCCATAATTGCAATTTTGATAAAGGGTAACTGCCGATGGTGTTGGAGTACCTGTAGGATCTGCCTCTGCATATGTGGTTGCAATTCTGATACGTTTAACAAAGTGAGTAGCTTGTGACTCATCACCACCGTACACTCCCCATTTAGGATCGCAATAGTCACTATCTAAAGTTCTGCAATAATAACGTTGGCTTCCGTTGCTTAAGGTTTGTTTAACGCCATTGTACCATAGTTCAACATAACCTGTTGATGCGCTATATGAGGCATTGATACGCATGGTGAAATCTAGCCAAGTGCTTGTGGTTAGCGGGGTAGACCATAATACAAAAGCAGTATGACTGGCGTCAAAATACTGCAATTCGATATTTCCATTTTTGGTTCTAAGCATTAGCGGGTGGTTGGCCAATGAACCTTCTGTTGGATAGGATTTCCATTGCCAAATGGCATCGGTTTTAAGGGTAGTTGGCATGTATATCTTACTTTTCCAACCTACATAAAATGATGTCCCTTCGGGTGCGCTAAAACCTACAGACCCGTGTCCTTCGGCACGGTGGCTACCGGCGGGTTTAAGGAATTTCCACACTGGCGTACCTGTTTCGTCGTTGACTACGGTAACGGTACCGCTTTGTTCTACATTGATTGCTTTCCATACCGCTGCGCTACCAAGAGAGGCATCGCCGTTATGTAAGATAGATTGGATGGTGGTCCCACTAGAAGTGTTTTTTGAGAATGGTGCACTCTTTTCCTCTGGGGCATCGCTTTGCGTTTCACCGTTTTTTTTACAGCCGCTTTGAAACATAGCAAGGGCTACAACAATTGCAAGAATGTTGATTTTTTTCATGATTACTGGTTTTAAGTATTTGGTTATTTAATTAATTGAATAGATTAATTGCTTTTCAACAGACTTACGGTTCTATCGGCATTACAAAAAGGTTATTCTATTTCCAACAATCTGTTATGAAAAGTAAGGGAATCGGCTATATTCGGTAGGAAAGTACATGGGGTTTGTACACCAACCCCAGAGCATTTGGTATTTAACGTGAGTTAGGGTTAAGAAAAGATTTTACACGCATCATCATCAATATTTTATGTCAAAAAAAATTCTACTACTATTTATATTTCTGTCGCTTCGCGGACAAACTTTTTTCCTATAGATGAAAAAAGTATGCAAAAAAATCCACGGCTGCGCCCTGTTCTATTTAAGTAATAAGTAAGGCCAATTTGTGCATCCCGAACAGGCCAAGGCCGATTTTAGTAGAACGAAGAGGCTTTGCTAAGGCTGGAGATAATGAAATTAAAAAACTCTATCCCCAACTTACGTTATTTCATTATTGCAAAAATGCGGCGGCAGTCCATAATATAGGTGCCTGTCCATGCATATCGCCGGTTATGCGTTTACGGTCGAGATAATATTGTAAATCATTTTTCTTATTGGTGCCTTCGCATACGTCGCTTACCTCAGCATTGGCATCAATTTTTGATACTAGGGCCAGCCAAGCTTTACGTGCAGCTGGCGCATATGCTTTTTTGGGAAGCCAACCATTTTTAACTCCGGTTACCATGGCGTAGGCAAACATACCGGTCCCCGAACTTTCTTCCCAAGAAGCTGGTACGTCTACCAACTGGCGCCACATGCCTGAACTGGTTTGGTACTTGAGCAATGAAGCCATCATGGTTTGGTAGCCTTTCAAAATTCGAGCTCGTTCTGGGTGTTTTTTTGGGAGAGAAGTTAATATTTCGGTCATTCCCGCAGCCATCCATCCATTTCCTCGCCCCCAAAAGAAGGGTACATCTGGTGCATGATAAAACAATCCGTTTGTTTTTTGTAACGAATCGAGGTATACCACCATTTCCTTGGCTGCTCGATCAAGGTATTTTTTTTCTCCTGTAGCTCGATAGGCCTGCGTCTGTAAAGCGTTGATCATAAACATATCATCAATCCACATTCGGGTTTGCCAGGTAAGTCCCTTGCTATAAAACACATGAGATTCGGGCACTACTCGTTTACCTTCTGGCGGTCCCCATTGTTTGTCAGCTATACTTTGGCCCATTTCTAGGTACCTTTTTTCTTTGGTTTGTCTGTAGAGCTCTAACGGTATGGTCCCAAATACGCAGTAATCGACGTGATCTGGTACAGGTATCATCGATGCTTTTTCGCCAAAAAATGGTTCAAAACGTTTGGCCAACTCCAATAGCAGCTCTTTATGATGGCTTTCTTTAGCAAACTTTAATGCGCCATACCATGCGCAGGTTTCAGCATAGGTAATTACCTTAGGTGGTGTTGGCCTTCCAAAATTTGTATGCGGCGTTACTACAAAACGATTGGCAACCCGCTTACCTATCTCCGCTGGCGAGGTACCTTTTGGCCAGTTTTCAAATTCCTTTACGGCACCTTGGGCCTGTGCAGATATGCTTGTGCCAATTAATAGCAATGCCCATACAGCAATACTTTTTTTCATACTTTTAAATAGTTGATATTGGTAAAAAATCTTCTCTATAAGGACTAAAAACATCGATCAGCATCCCTGATTCCAAACAAACACAGCCATGTACTTCATGAGGAGGCACATAATAGCCATCGCCTTTTTTAATGATTTTTTTCTCCTTGCCAATGGTCATTTCGAAGATGCCGCTTTCTACGTAGGTCACCTGGGTATGATGATGTTCATGCAATTGTCCAACTGCGCCAGCTTCGAATTTTACCTTTACCAGCATCACTTTTTCATCGTAGCCGTAACATTGTCTTTTGATGCCGTTTCCTAAATCTTCCCAGGGTATTTCGGCATCGATCTGAAATAAATCTCCTTGTAGCATATTGTTGATTTTAAATAAATTGTTAAGGGTTTCTATTGTTTAATATTGATGGAGTTGAGCACTGAAACACTATTTTCATAAATGAAATCGGCAATTTTAGTCGGCTGTTCTATTGGAAAATGATGGCCTTCTAAAGTTTGCTTACCCACTGTCATGGGAATAATGGTTGCTGGTCCTCCTTTTAAAATATAGTTCTGTACGAGCAATAGTGTATTTTCGGCAATGGGCACAATGCCATCATTTAAACCAATGACATGTAGTATGGGCACTTTGAATGAAGCGAGACGATCCAAATTATCTTTTGGCTGGTCATGATATTGAAGTGCCTGTTCTTCTGTAAAGCCATACACTTCGAGTAATTTCTTCCAATCTGCTGCTGATCCTTTACTGGTTCCCTTACCTCCCGGCCAGCTTTTGAAATCGCAAACAGGGGCTTCGGCATAAATACAACTCACTTTATCTGGATGTCGCTTTGCCCAACCATACACGTATAATCCACCGCGACTAATTCCTTCTAGTGCTACCTTAGGTGCAAATCCTTTCTTTGAGATGAGGTATTGATAAAACTCGTCCCATATGTTTAAGGCTCTGGTATGGCCATAAAGATCATTGGTATTGATATAGGCTACATGGAAACCTCTTTCCAGTAAGATGCTATCAGGCTGCACATGCCAATCGGGAAAATAAGCTTTCCAAACCCACGGCTTACTCGGCAAAGGCTTTTTAGGAGAGATAATCCATGCGCTATAACCGTTGAACTTAAATTCATTTTTTTGGAAATGGCGCCACTTGCTTTCTTTTTCTTCGGTTAATTGATGTTGGGCCATCACCGGAAAAACAAAACAGCCATAAAGCAGGAAGAGATAAAAGCGTTTCATAAATAAGTTATTTAGCTATATTTTTTCCTGTTAAACGTAAAGTGAGCTGTGCCTCGAATAACGACTTTGGCAATACTTGTTTACCTTGATCTTGATTGATTCCGACATTTTCGAAGCTTATCTTGCGATCTGACTGAAAACCTACCAAAATGGGTTGTGCAATGGTGTAGTTTCGTCGTTTATTAAGATCCCAAAAGTTATAGTGCTGGTCTTTTGCTGATTGATGCTGAAAATTCCACAGTACCAAATGCTTGCCATGATGCGGGTGACCAGGTTCCGGACCTCCTAGATTATAAAAAACACCGCCCTTAATGTCATCATACAAAGTGGCAAAGGGTTGGCCCGAGTGTATATCGATGTTTTGATCGCTACCTAAAGTACATTGCGTAATTACCGTGCCTACTGCGCTATAACCTGTTCCAGCACCGTGATGTTGTGCATCGTTGAAATGACAGTTTTTGATCAATACGCCATATCCGGTACGGGCATGAACTGAGGCATGGCCTTTTTTGCCTTTAAAGTTTACATTTAGCACACTTACCTGATAACCTGAGCGGATATAAAGTCCTTCGTTCCAGTCGCGAAATTCGCAGTTTCTTACCCAACTGTTTTTTACGTATTCCATTCCCACGGCTTCCCAAGCGTAATCGTGGATGGCATTTTTATGGTGTACAAAATCTTCACCATAGGTTTTCCAGTTGCTGGTAAATAAAATATCTTCAACGCCACATTCTTCAATGTAGTGATAGGCAGCCAATTCAAATGCTGCGCTTTTTACGATCTTTAAGTCAAAGTGCAAAGGGTTTTTAAATTTCACCCTATTCCCTTCTATTTTTTCGATGGTATGAATTTCGTTGATGAGCATTCCGCCTTTATCGCCAAACAACCTCGACCACTCCGGTTTTAACTGTAGCGGTGCAAAATAAATCTTGGTAAATTCTTCGCTTTTATGACGTATGACCACATCCTGCCCTACTTTTAAAGCCGAAACATCTGCTACTTCTACCCAAAAGCTTTCTCTATCGGCATCTTTGGTAATGGTGGTTAGCTTTTTTGCGCTTAAATCAGTTGGTTTAAACTGAATTTGGCGACCGTTGATGCGCATTTTGTCTTGATAAATTTCTGTTCCTCCTGCGCCGCTACCACTGCCTTTTAAAATGATATTACTTTTAGAAACGCGTATATATTTGGTACTGTCTGTATCGGCAGCGATTAAAAATTTCCCCGATGGAAAAAATACCACTCCTCCGTCTTTGTTTTTCTCTGCGGCATTAATGGCTCGTTGGATAGCTTCATCGTCATATTCATCGTCGTTAGGTTTTGCACCATAATCAACCACGTTAAATACCTTTTTGCCCGAAACCTCTGGAATTGGCTTTTCGGAGAAATGATAGCCTGCAAAAGAAAAATCTGGAAGTATTGGCGTCTTTCCCCCTTGCTTGGCTTCTACAAAATCAGTCCATAATGGAGAAACTTTTTGGGCAAATGTGATGCTGTACAATGCCAAAATTGACATGGTTAAAAACAATTTTTTCATAAAATCTTTAATGGCTTCTAAGCTATTTTAATCTATCGCTCCTGTTTTCATTTTGCTGGTAGGTTTTAAGGAATTCCCCTTTATTTCGCCTTTTACTTCTAATTTAATTACGGTAGCAATGGGGTCTATGGCTTGCACAGGAACCTCTATCGTTACCGCATCGCCTTGGGCTTGGGTTTTTAATTTTGTTCCGTTACTTAACAACGTTGCAGCTACTACTGGATATGGCAATTGAGGGATAGTTAATTTTCCATCTTTTGGCCAATCAAATACGGAAAGATATAGGTTGGTTTTACCTTTTTCGGCTTTTTTTGTGATACGGCCCCATGATACCGCCGGTAATGGGTTTGCGGTAGTGGCATAAATTGCTTCATGGTTAACTTTCATCCAATTTCCGATTTCCTTTAAACAATCTATACTTTCTTGAGGGAAAGAACCATCAGGTTTTGGCCCTACGTTAAGCAGGTAATTACCTCCTTTTGAAGCAATATCAATCAGGTTACGGATCAATGTTGATGCTGATTTCCATTTATGGTCAGATACACGATAGCCCCAAGTACCGTTCATGGTCATACAGGTTTCCCAATATTGTCCATCCAATTCGCTCTGGTCTGGGATTTTTTGCTCGGGAGTTTTGGTATCTCCCGGAAAATTCGGTCGCTTCAATCTATCATTTGTAATAATTGCAGGTTGTTTTTTAAGTACTTCTTGAAGTTTTAATGCCGCTTCATCGGTCATATTGGTTGGCGTATCCCACCAAAGCACCGCGATATCACCATAATTGGTCATCAATTCTTTTAGCTGTGGTACGGCTACATCATCTATATACTGATCAAAGGTTTTTGTTTCCTGTACGGGATCCCATTTGCCTTTATGTGCCGCAGTATAGTTATCAATGTTTGTGCTGTCTGGATTAGGCCATCCTTCCCGCATTAATTTACGAGCTACCGAACCTCCGGCATTGCCCCAATCTTGCGCTTGCGAATAGTAAAATCCTAATTTTATGCCATACTTTTTACATGCTTCGGCCAATGGCTTTAACAAATCTTTTCCATAAGGCGTGGCATCGGTAATGTCCCACTTGCTGGCTTTTGAATTGAACAGGGCAAAACCATCATGGTGCTTGGCAGTAATTACCAGATATTTCATCCCTGCATCTTTGGCCATTTTTGCCCATGCATCGGCATCGTATTTAACCGGATTAAACTGCTTGGCCATTTCTTTGTATTCGGCTACCGGAACTTTCATCCTATTCATGATCCATTCGGCACCGCCCCTCGCTTGCTCATGGCCTTTATACTGTCCGGCCATTTGCGCATATACACCAAAGTGTATAAACATGCCAAAACGTGCTTCGATCCACCATTTCATTCTTTCTTCTTTGCTAAGGGCTTGTTGCGCTTTGGCTAAAGGGGTAAGGAGCATTAATACCAACAATAATTTGCTTACTTTTTTTAACATGATGGTTTATCTGATAGTGAAATGATATTAGTTTTTAATGATGATTGCGGCACCAAGCGCCATACGGGAAGGGCCAATGTCAATGGCTTTTAATAAATTCCGATGAAGTTCATCCAAGGCATTAGCACCTACATTATTAGATTGAAAAAAGCTATATGTTCCCTTAAAACCGCCAAAAGCTGGGCTTCCTGCGGCTGGGGAATAAGTATTCAGTTCTCCCAAGCTAAGCTTTGGATCGGTTAAAGCTATTCCGGTTGGGAGTGCTAAGGTTTGTCCGCTGCCCATACCGTAGGCCAAATTTCCTTCGTAGAAGAAGTTTTGAGGCTGATCGGTATAAGCGATAGCAATGCCACCTTTTGACTGGATCAGGTTATTGGCAATGGTACAATCGGCCGGGGGAACGGTACGACCATTGCCGCCTTTGCCTGCACCTATATCAAATGCTTGGGCACAGTTTACCATAGTATTACCCACAATTTTTGCATTTTTCACCTGAAAATAGCCACTTGGTTCTGAGTTGGGTACACCATCTAAAACCGAAATGGCACAGGTTTGTCCAGTAGTAGCAATACCTTGCAGGTAATTGTTATACACTAAATGACTTTCTCCTATGATACGTATGCCACCTGCATCTTTCATATCGTTCCCGATGAAATAATTACCATAAATTTCGCTTCCATTACCATGGCGAAGTGATAAGGTACCACGACTTTCAAAAAAGAGGTTATTGCGAATGATGTTTTTGCTCATTTTATTAGAGACTATTTCTGTTTCGCCGCTGCAATGCTCAAATATGTTTTGCTCGATGACTACCAGTGCTTCGCTGAGATAATAATCTGAAGTGCCTACTCGGATAGTTTCGCCACCATTGTTTCCCAAATCGGCTCGAGGGCCAAAATAGTTATGGTCTATGCGATGGCTAATGGCTGTTGTTGAACCCCATAGCACTACTGTTGGTCCTTGATGGGCCTTTCCTTTAAGGTAGCAATGGTCCATTCTGTTATTTTTACCATTCATGGATACCCATCTGTAATCGATGGTTGGATCGGTTGGGCTATAGTCGATAATGGTGGTATTGGTAAGGCGGCAATTTCTGGATGCCGAAGTAAAATCAACGACGTTGAGCTTGGAAACTCCTAAATCTCCATTGCTAAAACTAAGTCCATCGACCACCAACCATTGACCATCGATAGCAATTGAGGAAGCACCTTTAAGTTTAACATCGCCTGCCTTTTCTGCAATAAGTACGATAGGTTGCTGGGCGGTACCAGTACCTTTAAAGATTAGCCGTTGATTATTCCAATCACCTGATTTCATCATCACGGTATCGCCAGCATTTAACGTCAATGCGGTAAGCTCTACCGCTGATGAAATGATTTTGCAAGATTTACACACCGGTTTGACAACTGTAGGCGGTACAATAGGTGCGGGCTCTTCAGGTGAGCTTGCTGTTTTTTTGCAACCAGCAAATAAAAAGCCTAATGCCAAAAGCAATATCCCTAAATTTTGTCTTGTCTTCATTGCTAAAATTTATTTGCTTGATAGGACTATTTTATGGGTTATCCATTTTGGGCCAATATCTTGATGCTTTAAAATTGACAATTGCGACTCGTTCAACTTTGCGCCTACATCCTTTTGGTTGATGAAAGAAAAAGTACCCCTAAATGCTCCCTTTATTGGACTTGAAGCCTCTGGTTGCCAAATCAGCTCATTCTTTTTAAGCTTGGCATCAATTACTTTAAAACCTTTTGGAAGTGCAATATCTGTTGTTTTATCAACGTTGACTAAATTCCCGTCGAAAGTTACCTCTGAGGCCGGATCTACCATAGTTACTGTATTAGCTGAATTGCTTACCAAGTTATTTGCTACGACCACTCTTTGTGGTGGTAAAATACGTTCGGCATTTTTTCCTGCTCCAAGTGAAAAGGCTTCTTTACAATCCACAATGGTATTGGCGACCACCGTGGCATCTTTAACCTGCCAATGGCTTACCAGTTGAGGGTTTGGCAAACCATCCATCACCGAAATTGCAGCTCTTAAGCCTGTACCTGTTAGCCCTTGCAAATAGTTGTTGTACACCTGATGGTGCTCGCCAATAATCCTTATCCCACCCGTGTTTTTAATGTTGTTACCGATAAAGATGTTTCCGAAAACCTGATTATAATTTCCATGGCGTAAGGTCAAGGTGCCTACGCTTTCGTAAAAAAGATTATTGGAAATGGTATTGCGACAAGATTTTACCGAAACAATCTCGGTTTCGCCATTGCATTGGGCAAAGATGTTCGATTCTACTTTGGTAAATGAATCATACATTGACCAAGTACTGGTTCCAATACGAATGGTTTCACCTCCGTTGCCGTCAATGTCTGGTCGTGGTCCAAAATAGTTATGGTCTATTTGATGATAGTTAGGTTTTGCCGAAAGCCATACCACTAAGGTAGGGCCAAGATTGGTCTTCCCTTCAAAATAACAATGGTCTACCCTATTACGAGTACCGTAAAGCGAAACATAGGTATATTCTTTGGTCTTTTCGCTAGGGTTAAAGTTTACCACAGCTGAGTTGGTTAAACGACAATTAGACGATTTTTCAGTAAAAAGGATCACATCTTCGCCGTTGGTTGCACCATTTGTAAAATTCAAACCCTCCACCACTAACCAAGTGCCATCTATCTGAATGGATGATTTGCCTATCAAATTTACTAGCAAAGCATTTTCAGCGCTCAATACGATGGGATTTTTACTGGTTCCATTTCCTTTAAAAATCAGTTGCTGATCTTGCCAATTGCCATTTTTTAGGATCACCTTGTCGCCTGGTTTTAGCGTTAACTTGGCAAGTTCGGCAGCCGAACCAATGAAATAATTTTTGGCAAAGCCTTGGAATGCAAGGAAAATTAAACAGCCAGTAATAAAAAGCTTAAATCTCATATTCGGTTAGTGGTTAATTATTTATGGTTTATTTCAGGTTTTTCTTTCTTAACAATGCCTCCAGGTAATAATAATCGGCATAACTTAAAGGTGCATCTACTTCAAAATTTCCTGGTTTAGAACCCGTACTGTGCAATAAAATGAAGCCAAAGGAAGAACCTACAGGTGCTGTATATTTTGTAGCCAACGATTCAAGAATTTGATCCGCTTTTTTACGATAGTCTTTTCTGGCTTTGCTATAAGTATTTAACTCATATAAAGCGGATGAAATTAACGCAGCAGCAGAAGCATCTCTCGGCTCGTTAGGAATTTCTGGCGCATCAAAATCATAATATGGCACTAAATCTTTAGGCATATTGGGATGATTTAAGATAAATTTTGCCACATTTTCTGCTTGTGCCAAGTAAAGCGGGTTTTTGGTATAGCGGTAACACATGGTATAACCGTATAGGGCCCAAGCTTGTCCGCGTGACCATGCCGATTCGTGACTATAGCCTTGGTGCGTATTCTTTTTAAGCACCGCTCCTGTTTGTGGATCATAATCAATCACATGATAAGAGCTATAATCGGCACGAAAGTGGTTTTTCATGGTGGTATTGGCATGGCTCACTGCAATTTTGTAAAACGATGAATCGCCGGTAAGCTTAGTGGCTTCGAACAAAAGTTCAAGGTTCATCATATTGTCTATGATCACTGGATTTACCCATTTATCGCGGCTATGATCCCATGACAGGATGACGCCAGTTTTAGGGTTAAAGCGTGTAGACAATGTTTTTGCTGCGGTGATGATTACTTCACGATAATGAGGATCATGGGTTAAACGGTAACCATTTCCCACACTACAATAAACTTTAAAGCCCATATCGTGTGTTGTTCCATTGTTTTTTTCTTGCTCTACCTCAGCCGTGAATTTTTTCGCAGCGGCTTTCCAGTGCTCAGTCCCGTAAAATTCATCTAAATACCATAAAACCCCTGGAAAAAATCCGCTTGTCCAATCTCTGGATGCTACCAGCTTAAGGTGCCCAGCTTCAATGGTTCGTGGCGAAAAAAGTTGAGGTTTTTTAGGATCCTTAGTCTTTTCTACCTCTTTTAAAAGGAGACCTGTTTGGGTTGCTGCATGCTGGAATGCTTTTTTAACATCTACTTTCTGCGCAAAAATAGGTGTCTGCAATCCTAATAAAACAACGGTTACGGCTAGGTGTCTAATCTTCATCTGTAAGCTTTTATAATTAATTTATAGGAATCAACTGAACCTCTAAGAGCTTCATCAATTCACTTTTTAAAATGGTATTGGGACTAATTTCTATTCGATGCGAACCTTTTGCTAATGCTATTTCAGCAATCACTTGCGTCACTACCTTCGTATCACCAATCAGTACCTCTTGGTTAAAATCTTGCTGGTCAATTTTAAAATGATAGCTGCCTCCACTTTCTTTACCTGCTAGGTACTTTATCTCAATTTTAAACTTTTGTGCTGAGGTCGTTCTGAAGACCCAGTTTACCGATTGTTCCTTTTTCTCCCATCCTTCTACATAAAAACGGTCTGTTTTCCCATCTCCAAATTTAAACCCTTTACTTAAGTTAGCATCAAAAGCCAGCAAGCGAGTTAAAGATATATTGGTTGCTACATAAGGTACGTGATCCGTTTTAATGGGTTCGTTTAAGAGTAATGTAATGACGGTGTTGGCCGTATCTGGGGCTTGCTTTGGTACGTGGATATAGAAATCACCATCCCCTATATTCTGAATGAGCAGATTTGATTTTTTTGAATCAGCAAGCAGGTAAGCTTTATTTATTTTCGACTTTATACCACCAACATATAATTTTCCATCTTTAGGCCAATTAAAAACATGCAAGTACACTTTATTGGCATTTTGGGTAGTTACCCCCCAATTTTGCAAAGGCAATGGTGTTTTATTTGTTTTATAAATGCTTTCTGCATTTTTACCCACCCACTTTTTTATTCCAGCTAATATCTGCAAATCATTGGCATCAAAAGTACCATCGCCTTTGGGTCCAATATTCATCAACAGATTTCCGTTTCTAGAAGCGGCTTTAGCCAAAAGCTGAATAAAAAATCCTGGCGATTTATGTGAATGATCATACTTACTGTAACCATATGATTCATTAGTAGTTGGAATGGCTTCCCAATCACCGTCCACCGGATAAAATTCAGCAGGTCTGTCCGCCGTATTCTTATAGTCACCGAAATTGGCATTGGCACTTCTTACCAATCTTCCATTCACCACCACATTGGGATCTGTTTCTCTGATGGCTTTTAAAATCCGAATGTTTTCAGAAAGTGGCAGCTTTTGTGGGGTATCAAACCATAAGATATCAGGATGGTATTTTGTAAGCAGCTCTTTAATTTGCGGAATAGCTTTTTCATCCACATATTTAACTGCTTTGGGCAACAATTCTGGATGTTCGACATACCAGTTTACACCTCCATACAATCCTAAATCGCCACCTGGATTTTTGTACTCCCAATCATTCCCTGGTGCATCTGGATGCTCCCAATCAAATGCATGGGAATAGTAAAAGCCAAACTTCATTCCATGTTTTTTAGCCGCAACAGCTAACTCGGCTATAGGGTCTCTTTTAAAGGGGGTTTGTTTATTGATATCGAAATCGCCCACATTTGATGGGTACATCGCAAAACCATCGTGGTGCTTGGCAGTAATGATAAAATAGTTCATTCCTGCTTTTTGAGCATCTAATATCCATTGATCAGCATTAAAAAGTACAGGATTAAATTGATGGGCAATATCCAAATAATCTTTTCTGGCAATTTTTTCCTTACGCATCAAATGCTCCGCATAGCCACCTACTTTTTTGCCCTTCCATTCACCCGCTGGTAAAGAATAAATCCCCCAATGGATAAACATTCCGAATTTGGCATCCCGCCACCATTGAATGCGCTGCTCATGTGTTTTCATGGAAGCGGTCCACCAAGTATTGACCGCTTGATCAATAGCTTTTTGATCACGTTCCTTTGATTGATTGAACATTTCCTTATCCTCGTCGCCCGCTACCTGACCAAAAGCCAAGCTGTTAACCGACAAGCATAATACCCATATAAGTAGTTTTTTCAGTTTCATTGCGTTTGATGAATTAACTATAGCCAAATTAATGGGTTACGAATGGGCAGGTTTCTGATTACTTCTTCCACCTTTGGTTCATGCTCCAATGTTTTCCAAGTGTTCAACCAGTTGTTATTTTGATAGGCATTGGCTCCTATGAGCAAAAAAGGTTGTGCTACTGGCCAATTTTCCCAATACATGACATCTTTTTGATAAGGCCATTTAGCTTTATCGGCCACAAAAGGATAAAGAAATGCAATACCCTTCTTGATCGATTTTCCATCAGTGGTTTCGTAGTTCCATAAATTATCATCCTTTACCGATAAAATTTGACAAACCATGCTCATGGCATCGAGGTTAAAAATGGAATAACCATAAGGCTTGGTACGGGCCAGTTCTAAAGGAAAGCTTCCATCGGCTGCCATTTGGTTAGGAAGCAATATATTTTTATAACGATCACGGCAAAAATCAAGTAGCTTTTTATTTCCCGTGAGTTTGGCAAATGAAGCCACCTGCATTACCCAACAGGTACCGTGGTTATTTTTGGCATTCATTTCATCTTTACCGTATTGATGGGTAGTAAGCCAGTTGAGATATTCGGCAAACCACTGTTTTAAATTTTTAAGAGTAGACGCTTCAATAGCCGATTGCATGATCAATATCCCTTGAGCTACTTCCATTAAATGAATGGTATCGATAATGCCAATACCACGTCCAGTAAACCTGCCCTGTATGGCTTGGGCGTATAATAGATTAGGGTTCATTAAGGTTGCCGCATCGCAAAACCAAGCTTTTAAATGCACCAACGCTCCTTCTACATATTTTTTGTCGCCCGTCATTTTGTAGGCCGACGCCAGTGCACCAACAATACGACTGAATTTGATCATGGCCAACCGATGGGCAACAAAAATATCGGGATTGGTAAGACCATCTTTTTGAATATAAGGCCCTGATGGATTTTTGGGATCTGGCCACCAATAATCGCCTTCGGAAAAGAAATCATGCTTACCGCCCGCGCTTCTGGGAGAACTTTGTGCGGTTACCGTAACAGGCTGTTGTTTCAATGCCCAAGCGGCTTCCTTTAGGATTTGTTTGCGCAATACCTTAGCGACTTCGTTACTGTACGATTGTGCCAAAGCAGTGCTTGAAATACCTAGTACAAAAAGAAGTAAACTATATCTAAGCAAAAGTCGCATCATTATTTAGTCATTAAGGTCCAAGTAATTTTCCCTAAAGTATTAGGTTTATTTTTTTCGGGTGCCGAAATGGTTCCTTTTATTCCATTGGCAGTGCGTTGCACATTGATTTGTCGCCAACTGTATTGACCTTTTTCGTAGTTGAAAGTCTCCCCATCATCATCATACAAAAGATATTGACCAGATTTTTCTCCATAGTAACGAATTTCAAGATCAATTTTATCACCCGATTTTGGCGCATGGAGCATCGCTGGCATCATCGGAATTATGCCACCATCCTTCACATAAACTGGGATTTTGTCTAAACCTGGAGTAACGGTAATTACCGTGCCTTCTCCAGCAAATTCGCCGGTATAAAAGTCGTACCATTTACCTTTTGGTAACACTACTTTTCGGGTAACCTGTCCAGCAAACATCGGTGCTACCAAAAGATATTCGCCTGCCATATATTGGTCCTTAATTTCCTTGGAAACGGCTTCAGCATAAGGATTCTCTTCGAGGTTTAAATTGGTTTTTTCTTTTTTAACCTCCTGATTAAATCCATCTTCCAAATTCATCGCCCTAAATGGCGGTGTGCCTTCAAAATGATATTTTGCAAACTCGGTATACCAATAGGGCATCATTTGCATGCGCAACAACGCGAATGATTTCACCTGTTTTTCTACTTCGGGATAACTCCATGGTTTGGTACCACTAGACCATGCATTGATCATGGCCATTGGCGAAAACACGTTTGACTGAAATCTTCTTAACCATTCTTCGCCCGTTTTTGAGGCACGCACTTCGGGAGTCCATAGCACCCCAGCAAAACCACTATTAATTAAGGCGGTGATAAAATCTTCGTGGTTGTAATAATCGTTATAAAGCACGTATGGAAAAGAAGTGCCACCTCCATTTGAAGCTCTTACCAAACCAAATGTCCGTTGGTTACGTTTTTTAAAAATCTCCGCAGTGTATCTCTGCATTAACAATCCATAGGTTTGTCGCATTTGCTCGGCACTTAAACCCGATGGGAAAGTAGCGACATCAGGCCACAGGTAATGGTCATAGCCATCAACTTCATCTATTTTATAGCCACTTACGCCTATTTCTATTTGGTTTTGCTGCAACTGTGAGAAAAACAATTCTCTAGCTTTTGGCAAGGTTAAATCTGGGACCAAGCCAAGCCATACCGTATGGGAACTTGTCAGTGGCAAAATTTCTTTATAAAACGGCGCTTCAGGTGAAATATAGGGATTAAGCCATAAATTAAGCCTAATGCCTTTGCTCAGCATATCCGTTACAAATTTTTGAGGGGCTGGAAAACGTCCCATATCCCACGTAAACGTTCCTGGATAGGCTTTACTCTGCCAACCAGGTTCTAAACCCACAAAATCAAGCGGATAACCTTTCTCCTTAAAGGTATCTATTTCTTTTTCTACCTCTGCAGCGGTAAACCTGGTCATTACTCTTTGGGTAAAACCTAAACCCCATTTTGGAGGGAGGTAACCACCACCATTGAAAAGGTTGTATCTTTTAATGGCATCAAGAGGTTTTGGTCCGGCAAATACATAAATTTCTACGCCACTAGCTGGCACCTGAAATTCTACGGCATCGGAATACGGCCTAGACGCCCATGTTTTATCTGTATTTCTATCTTTGGGTGTTGGGAAATTTTCGCTGTCTTTTCTCACGCCTGTCCCAGCCCACACTTTAAGGTATCTTGCGGTATTGATAAACACACCATAGCCATTAGAAGAGATATAAAACGGGGTTGGCGCGTGCGTACGTCCATTGTCTTTGCCTCCATAATGATCTACATGTAACTCAAGGATTTTACCTCTTTGATGTACCGTTTGAAAATTAAGTCCGAAACCATAAAGCTGTTCATTTTTTTCAAGCGGAAAGCGCAATTGGGTTTTCCCATCACGTAAAGAAGCTACAATATTTTGTTGAACAAAGGGGAAATTAGCTTTCCCAAGCTTGGTTAAGGCTTCTATATTGGGCGATGTTCCAGCCGCTTTTAAAAGATCATAAGCTTCAGGAGTACCTACTACACCTTTCCATACGCCAGGCATTACTTCAGACCAATTGATATTTTGCGAATTGGCCTTAAAAAAATGCGACAATAACAGTGCAATACCTAGTAGTATTCGAGCAGCTTTCATGGTTTAAATATTCGGTTAAAATTTGAGATTTGTTTCTCTCTTATTGCAAATAAGTAATAAATAATGAGGTTTTATTCTGTCTATTTACCTCATTATTCAGCAATTTTGCCATTGGACTGATCAGTTCAATTTGTTTATTCAATTAATCTTTAGACTAAGGTTTTACTGCACAGGCACAATCGTATAGCTTTTACCTTTCTCTGTTTTAAAGCTTATGGCATAACCTTTGTCAGCTTTAATAGGTTGAAGCTTTGCATTTGCATTTTTTTGATAAGGTGGTTTTTCGAAATTCTGCATTAACGGATTTACGGCGACAGTATTGGTTTTGTCTCCTACGACTTCTACCACTCGTACTTGAATGGGTGTTCTCAAACGACAGTTGCCGCCTATTAATGATTTGATTTTAGCTTGTGTAAGCTTTCCATTTTCCCAATCGATTGCCACTTCGAAATTCCCCCTAGCTTTGATGCCTTTGATAGCACCAGTAGACCATGCATCTGGTAAAGCAGGTAAAAGACTGATTTCACCTTCATGGCTTTGCAATAACATTTCTGTCATACCTGCTGTGCCTCCAAAATTACCATCAATCTGAAACGGTGGATGGGCATCAAAAAGATTTGGATAAGTACCACCGCCACTCATTTGCCCTCGACTTTGTGTAGGGTCGATATAGTTGAAAGCAGTATTTAGGATATTATAAGCATGGTTTCCATCTTTCATTCTAGCCCACCAATTTATTTTCCATGCCATAGACCAACCTGTGCTGATATCGCCTCGATGAATAAGCGTTTGCTCCGCAGCAGCGGCCAATTCAGGAGTTTGCTGTACCGATATCTGGTTACCTGGAAATAGGCCAAACAGATGCGAAATATGACGATGTGTATCTTTTGGATCATCCCAATCGCCGTACCATTCCTGCAGTTGCCCGTACTGACCAATATGATAAGGATATAATTTATTTTTAGCAGCTTCAAGTTTAGCGCTAAAAGCGGCATCAATATTCAATATTTTGGAGGCTTTGATGCAAGCGGTGAACAGTTCGCGAATAATGGCCATATCCATGGTGCTTGCCAAGCTCAGATGATATTCTTTGCCCTTGATCTTTACCGTATTTTCTGGTGAAGTTGATGGATTGGTAACCAAATAACCAGTTTTTGGATCGGTAATGAGCCAGCTTAATAGAAACTGTGCTGCACCTTTCATTAATGGATAAGCTTCTTTTGATAGAAAGTTTTTATCTCCGGTAAATTGATAATGTTCCCATAAATGTGTGCTGAACCAACCACCTGCCATGGGCCATGCAGACCATCTTGGTGCGCCTTTAGGGTCCCAATCGTATCCACCCGGAGGCGATGTTTTGGCCCAAAGATCTGAGTTGTGATGAGCTGTCCAACCTTCATTAATATTGTAGTTTACCTTAGCAGTTTTTGCACCGTTAATGGCCAACTCTTTCATAAAATCGAACAGAGGTTGGTGACATTCGGAAAGATTGGTGTTTTCTGCCAACCAATAGTTCATTTCGGTATTGATATTGGTGGTGTAATTGCTACCCCAAGGCGGAATCACTTTATCATTCCAAATGCCCTGCAAGTTAGTAGGTCTAGAACCTGGACGTGAGCTGGCAATCATCAGATAGCGACCAAATTGATAATATAATACCTGCAATTGGTGGTCTCCACCATTTTCCTTGAATTTTAAAAGGCGCTCATTGGTTGGTTTTGTCGAAAAATCATTTTTGCTTCCCAATTGGAAGGAAACTCTGTTAAATAAGCTTTGATAATCGCTGATATGGGCATTTTTAATTTGCTCGAACGATTTTGCAAATGTCGATTGCATTTTAGCTTTAGCCTCGATAGCTGGATCTTTACCCTCAAAACCTGGCGATTTGTCAAAACCATTGAAACTGGTGGCTTCCGACAGATAAAGCGTAACGGCATTGGCATCCTTGATGGTCAATTGTTCGCCATTGGCCTTTACACTACCCCCATCAAGTTTTACCTTTACGTGTATTTCAAAATTCATCCCCTCTCCTTTTTCATTGTCATCATACGCCACTTGAAAGGGTTCATAATCCCTATTTGCTACATGTTTAGGTGCTTTTCCCTTTAATAGCAAATAATCATTCGCTACAGTAGTGGTTTTGTAACGTAACAAGCTTGATAAACCAACCGAAAAATTAAGCGCTCCTTTCTGGTCGGCGGTTAAATGTACAACCATGATTTTATCGGGATAGCTTACCAAAGTTGTTCTGGTGTAGGTGACATCCCCTGCTTTATAACGTACTGAAGCTACTCCGTTGTTAAGATTTAAATCACGATAGTAAGTACTTGCTATAGTGTCTTTCATATCGTAGTTAATTGCTAAATCGCCTAATGGCAAATATCTTGCTGAATAAGGTCCTTGCATTTTACGCCAAAGTGTGGTGGCTTTGGTATAATCGCCTTCAAATATCGCTTTGCGTACCTGAGGAAGTATGATTGGTCCATCAGGATTATTACCTGAAGCTGGGTAGCCAGACCAAAGCGTATTATCATTAAGCTGATACCTTTCTTTTTTGATTCCACCAAACACCATGGCACCGGTTTTACCATTACCTAAAGGCAAGGCTTCTTCCCAAGCTTTTGCTGGTTGGTTGTACCAAAGTTTTAAAGATGGATTTTCTTGTGCATTGCTTGCAAAAGAGCAACAAAACAGAGCTAAAAGTAGTAGGCTTTTCATCAATAAGAGTTAAAAATTTATAGCAATCAAGAAACAGTTCAATTTGGTTATTAATCGGGTAAGTTATTGGATTGTGGCAGATCTATATCCGTTTACCCTCATACAAAGAAAGGAATAATCTTTTCTGGATAGTATTTAAGATTACCGAAATATTCAACAAAATTGGCATTATAACGCAACTATATATTATTTTACAGTATATTTATTTGACCAAATATAATTACCAACCAGATGAAACCGCAACTATTAAAAGTCTCGACGGGACCCGCCCAATCTTTTAGTGTGAGGAGAGATGTTGTACCTTACATGAACAACAAATGGCATTATCATCCAGAAATAGAACTGATCCATCTCAAGAAGGGAGTAGGTACTCAGTTTATTGGTGACAGCATCAAAAGTTTCAAATCTGGTGACGTGATTTTAGTAGGTGCTCACTTGGCCCACTACTGGAGATTTGATGACATGTATTTTAATGAACAATCGAAAACTACTGCAGATGTAAGAGTGGCACATTTTTGTGAGAATTTTTGGGGCGACCAGTTTTTGAATTTGCCAGAAAACAAAGCCATTAAGACCCTGCTCGAAAACAGTAAAAGGGGTTTACAAATCAATGGAAAGGTTAAAATACAGGTTTCGGAATTATTAGAGCAAATGCTCGTTGCCGAAGGTACACCTCGAATCCTACTATTGCTGGAAGCGCTTACGTTAATTGCCAATTGCAATCAAACCGTAAAATTATCGTCTATTGGGTTTAAGCAAGACTACGATGAAACGGAGAACAATAGGATCAATGCCATTTACGATTATACGCTGGAGAATTTTCGGAGAAAGATACATCTGGAAGAAATTTCCAATGTGGCTGTAATTAGTCCTAATTCCTTTTGTAGGTACTTCAAATCTAAAACCAAAAAAACTTACTCCAGATTTGTAACCGAAATTAGGGTTGGCCACGCTTGCAAGTTGTTGATGGAAAACAAACTTAACATGAAACAATTATGCTACGAAAGTGGGTTCAACAACCTCGCTAGCTTTCATAAATATTTTAAGGTAACCACAGGGAAAAGCCCAATGAATTATCAGAAGGAGTTTATCTCAGGAGCCAACCAGTAAACCAATATGCCTCGCTAACGCGACATCATTTAATAAAAAAGCGGCGACCTTCAAATTGAAGGTCGCCGCTTTTTTATCTCTTCTAACAGGAATTACAGAGAAGGTGATAAAGATGCTCCAAAAACATGCACAATACCATTTGTTGCAATATATCCTGCACTTCTAGCGTTGGTTTTATTATTATGCACAATGGGCGCCTGATCACTATTGTTTAATATTTTAAGATAAAAATATCCACCTTCATCAAAGCCTTTACCTGCATTTGCATAACCTAACATTGATGACTTTGATAAGACTGCACCCGTAGGAAGAAGTGATTTTATAGGTTTATTCACTGAATTTAATTGTTCGAAATTAAATTTACCTTGACCAATCAGATAAAGAAAATAATTTTTCACATCTTCTTTTGGATAATCAGTCCATTTGGTTGCTGGTTTAGTAATTGGCAAACCGGTAGTAGGATTTGTTCCCGTAACTATCGGATAATCGAACCAAAGACCAGCCGTAGGGACATTACTAGTCGTAGTAACTACGCCACCTGTTGTTTTAGTTGGCAGCACCCTAACTCCGTCATTATGTAGAAAAAGAAATGTACGATCTGCTTTTTCATATTCGGCCAAGTCAATGCCTGCATACTCAAGCCCCTGTTTCATATACTTGAAGACAGTATCATTTGGCAAGCCTGTTGGCTGGCTCCTATTTTCGAGAAATTTTCTTGCCGAAATACCAATATTTGGATCCAACGTTTTCTTTATATATTCATAATCTTTTTGGCGTTCCAACCCAAATAACTTTTTACAGCCACTTTGAGTAAAGGCCACTAGCAAAAGTGCTATTGCCGGCAACAGGCTATTTTTTAAAGTTTTCATATTAATTTTATATTATATCAAGTTTGATCATTAAAATACATCTATTTACTCGCCGTAGCCTGGATTTTGCACCAGCTTTCTATTAGAGTTCATTACCATTCTACTTAATGGCCAATAAGCTCGGCGTACATCAACAAAACCCGTCAAATCTGCGTTTCCATTTCTAAGCTGACGATCTTTAAGTACAGGATCCATCACCTCTTTTACTTTGTTTGTCCTTACTAGGTCAAACCAACGCTTCCCTTCTCCTATTAGTTCATATTGGCGTTCCTCTAGGATGGTATTTTCCATTGCTTCTTTTGTACTTACTTTAGGATCGGTAGCTAGGTATTGATCTACATTAGCTCTTTTTCTGATATAATTTAGATACCTCAGTGCATTTGGTAAATCGTTATTTCCGTTCAAAGCTTCTGCATAGAGCAGATACATATCTGATAATCGATACATAGGTAAATAAACCGGCGCTTGTATGTTGTAATATAAATTCAACTCTGCTGTTGGAATTGCTGCCGTTTGATTAGCTGGGCTAGGATAAAATTTCAAAAAGCGATCTCTATTGTTATTGGCTGGATTAGCAACCGCATATACGTCTAAGGTTTGCTTTGGCCTAATATCATTGGTATGTACAGGCTGTGTTTGTGGCAAGAAATACCTTGCATACAAAAGTGGGTCTACCTGGAACGTTTTGTTATTAGTGGTAAAAGACAACACATTGCATGCACAACCATTGGCCGTATAGTCCCAATGTAACGACCAAATGGTTTCAGTGCTTCCAGCTGGAACTGTAAATACACTTTTCCACGTAGCAGTGGGCTCTAAATTTGCATCAGAAGTACCAGCATATAGTGCTCCCTTTACATTTTTTGCTTTAAATAAGTTATTAAACCAAATTAGTGCGTTGGTATAGTCCTTTTTCCACATGTAAACATCAGCTAAGGCAGCGCATATTGCTCCCTCGTTAATGTAATATACTGATGCATTCTGGTTTTTCGCTATTAGGTTGTATGCTGTAGTCAAATCTTTGATTATTACTTCATCTAAGATTTTAGCGGCTGGCTCACGCGAACGCTGGGCGTCAGTTCTAATATCTTCATAAGGTTCTAACCAAATTGGCGCATCACCCCATACCCTTACAATATAGAAATAACAGATTGCTCTCATTGCATAAGCTTGAGCCAAATTAGCATTTACAACAGCTTGTGTAACATTATTATCCAAGTCCATTACAGGTGGAATATATTTAATATTGCTATTTGCCCTTGCAATAACAGTATAAAGCTTAGACCAATCTGTATAGATGTTGTCTGGTGTAAGTGCATTTAACGCAATTTCAGTGGTATGCGTGGTAGTATAGTTAAGGAATCTATCGAAGTTATCCGATCTTAACTCTCCCCAATAATGATAGCGGTCCATATATTGTGATTCACCCACCATGGTTGACTGAAAGCCTGCATACATTCCCGACATGGCAGCGTCTACATCATATTTAGACTTATAGAATTTCTCTGCAGCCACTTGTGAAACCGGAGATTCGGTAAGAAACTTCTTGCAGCTACCCATAGTTAAAAGCAGCAGCATTATACAAGTATATTTTATTGATTTCATCACTTTTTTAAATTATAAGCTAACATTTAAACCTAAACCAAGTTCTCTCCTTCTTGGGTATTTACCCGTATCATCGCCAGGTGTAAGAGGATTTGTAGTACTAAACTCTGGATCATAGCCCCTGTAGTTAGTCCACGTAGCTACGTTATTCCCATAAATAAATACTGTTAACCCTTTAAGATAAAGCTTTTTAGCTAACGCAGCACCCATATTGTAGGCAAACCTCATGCTAGCAAGTCTTATAAAACTAGCATCTTCTAAATAAATACTATTGCCATGTTGTTTGATATTTCCACGGCTTTTAGCGTTTGGATAATAAGGATATTTGGCAATATCCCCAGGTTTTTGCCACGAGTTATACAACACATCAGGATTACCTGGACCGGTAGCCGATGGGTTGTTAGCATTATATTGCAAGGTGTTGTAAACAGTACCACCTATTGAAGCATTGAATAAAATATTGAAGGTAAATTGTTTATAAGTAAAGTTGTTACCAAAGCCTAAATTAAATTTAGGTTGGGCATTACCAATTACATGGCGGTCTCCATCATCTATTAAACTATCCAGCTTAACATTTTGCCATTCTGTATCTCCTCCCACTAATTTACCTCCAGGGTCGTACATATTGTGTACAGTCCCGGTATAAGGCTGTCCGTTGAAGGTATATTGTGGCTTTCCACCAACGTACAGTGGTTTATTATCCGGTCCTAAAACAACTGTCAATTTCTGCCAATTGTCATTATACGCATTGGATTCATTCCATTGGTAAACTCCTATATTTTTCCATCCATAAAAATCTCCAATTCTTCCACCTTGTTGTACATACCATTTATTACCTGCCACAAATGGAGCGCCTCCCGCAAGATCTTTGATAGTTCCTCTTTCGAAATAGATGTTTGCATCTACACTCCAAGTAAAATTCTTTTTAGAAACTGGGATTCCAGACACAGAAAGTTCTAGTCCTTTGTTAACAATAGTTCCAACGTTTACAATTACGGTGGAAAAACCTGTTTCTTTCACTAATTGCTGAGGATACAACAAATCTTTTGATCCTTTTTCATAAACCTCGCCAGTAAATGATAGTCTACCTTTAAAAAGACTAAAATCTAATCCAATATTCTTTTGGATACCAGTTTCCCATCTTATCAAGCTGTTACCAAGTGTTGTACTTTGCGCTGCTGCTCCAACACCATTATAACTTCCGTCAAAAAGCACCTTGGTAATTGATCCATAATCATCAATCTGGTCATTACCTACACGACCATAACTTGCACGAAGTTTAGCATCATCCAAAAACTTGTTAGACCAAGCCATGAAATTCTCGGCAGAAAAACGCCAAGCCAATGAGCCCGAGTAAAAATCTCCTCTTTTATTACCGATACCAAACCTTGATGATCCGTCATTACGATATACCGCACTTACTAAATACTTACTTTTATAATCGTAATTAGCTCTGGCAAAAACGGCCTGATTTGTATTTGCAGAACCATTAGTATAAGAATTTGCGGCAATAATGTAAGCCGGCAAAGTCACTAAAAGTTCCTCGCTCACCGTATTTTGGTACTCTGTATGGAATATATTACTCGTTCTTTTGATTGCATTTGCACCTAATGTGGCGCTTACATTATGGTCACCAAATTTTTGGCTATAGTTAAAATAACTTTGTGCTTCATACCTAAAGGTTTTGCGCATTTCGTTGGTACCACTATTTGCACTTCTTTTGTCATTCAGATAACGTGGCGAAAAATAGGTATACTGTGGATTTTCAAAAGCCACATTGAAAAGCGTAGTCCATTTGATGTTCTTAGTAATATCAAAATCAAGCTGATTATTAACCTGTGCAGAATAAGTTTCCGTTTTATTGATTTCGTACATCGCATTTGCCAGAGGATTTCTCTTCGAGGCAATATAACTTGTTAATGACCCATCCGGATAGTAAATTAAGGAGTAAGCTGGCCTATCAAAAACTACGTTTACTGTTCTTGCAAGCGGAACCTCATTTTTGATTTGATAATACAACGACATGTTAGTTGTATATTTTAATTTTGGGGTAGCCTGATATGAAATATTCAACCTGGTTTGCAATGATTTAGCAGAACTATTAACTACGATAGATTTATCATCAATATAGTTTGCACTAGCATAATAATTAAATGCTTTAGAGGCACCTGATAAACTAGTATTCACCTGTTGTCTGTGTCCAGTATTTCCCAGCAAAATATCTTGAAGGTCATTATCGGCATTTAATGCTACATTTAGCGAATCGGTAAATGTACCAGCATTCGCATTAGTAGGTGTTTGTAACCTACGAAATGCCCTTACTTCTTCGGAATTGCTTTGAGGAAGCTTATGGGCCAATTTACCAAGCAGGTGTGTATATTGCACAGTTGCCCTAGGCTTACCCTCTACTCCCTTTTTGGTGGTAATCAAAATTACGCCGTTAGCTGCCTGTGCACCATAAATGGAAGCTGATGCCGCATCTTTTAAAATCTCGATGCTTGCAATATCCAATGGATTAATATTCTTACCATTTTCTGTAAGCACCCCATCAACTACATAAAGCGGGCCTGCACCAGCATTGAGCGTAGCAACCCCTCTAATTTGAATGGTACCTTCTGATCCAGGAGCGCCATCGGTAGTTACCAATACTCCAGAAGCCTTACCTTGTAAGGCATTTAACAAATCAATTGGCTGCCTTTCTTCGATATCTTTTGAAGAAACAGACGATACTGCGGAGGTCAAATCACTTTTTCTTACTTTTCCACCAAAACCAGTGCTAATGACTACCTCATTAAGTTCATTGGCAGACTCTTGCAACACCACATTAAGCACCGCACTGCTTACAGGCTTTTCAACCGAAGCGTAGCCAATTAAGCTGAATATTAAAGTAGCATCTTTAGCTACCGTGATGGTGTACTTTCCGTCGCCATCGCTCATTACGCCTCCAGCTGAATTTTTGATTTTAATGCTTACGCCTGGCAAACTTGCGCCAGCAGCATCTTTGACTGTTCCACTAACCTTTATTTGGTTTTGACTTTGAGCTGATACGTTAAGACTGACCAATGCGCATAATACCATAATGATTGCACATTTCATCGAAACAGCCCATATAGAGAAACTTTGGGTAAATTTTCTTTTCATATATGAATCAATTTAAATTAATAGAGATAAAATCTTGGTTGGTTCGCCAATCATTGCAACGGTTTGCAATCAAAATTGGATAGGTAGAACGCAAATAGCCGGGCGGCCATGAGTGGGTCTGTATTTTCATATCTTTTAAGTTTAAATTTGGTATCTGCAAGTAAATGATAAACCTCAGATTAATGACTATTTTTATTGGCGAATTATTCAACAATTTTGGCATCTCATTTTAAAGAAGCTAATAAATGACTAGCAATCTTTACAATAAAGCTGATAAATGGCCCAAATTCTCTCCTTTGTCACATCTATTTACATCATGGTTCCATCTTCTTTTCTTATGGATAAAACGCCAACATTTACGCTAAAAATGGTTCCATTTGTTACTATTAAAAGTTGATTTGATAAATATGCCATCAGATGTGCGGATAGTCATTTGACATCCAATAAGGATATACTAAAAGTGGCCGCCGGCTTCATAGAATGTATTCCAAATTGTGATAATTGAATACCGGTTTTTTGTTTCTCTGGATTACCTTAATGCAATTAAACAAAAAACCCTCCAGATGATAAATCTGAAGGGTTTGATTGACTTTCGTCTCTGTCGGGGTGGCAGGATTCGAACCTACGACCTCCACATCCCAAATGTGGCGCGATACCGGGCTACGCTACACCCCGATGGTGGTATCACCTTTTTCTCCGTCATTTAATCTGAGGATTTCCTGACGAGGCTGCAAAGATAAACATTTTAAAACACCATGCAAACGATTTTAAAAAATGTTTACCTAAAAATCCTTATTAAGCGTCCGTTGCTTGTTTGGCTTTGATCCAATACAGCAGTTCATTCACAAAAATTCCCGCTTTCTTATCCATTGCTTCTGCATCTGCTGGCACACCTTCATCGTTAAAGGTTTTATCAATGGTAGGCACCGGGAACATGGCTGGAACCGTTAAGGCACCTATTTTCCATAAACTAAATTGTAGCGATGTAATGACCTGCGAACCGCCAAAAGCTCCTGCTGAAACCGTTGCAATGGCTACAGGCTTACGTTTCCATTCTGCATACAGCAAATCAATCACGTTCTTTAAACTCGCTGGATAACCACCATTATATTCTGGCGTTACAATAATTACCCCTGTAGCGGTCTCAATTTCCTTTGCGAAAGACAACATCTTTTCCGTAGGATTTTCAATAAAACGCAATCTCTCTTCGAAAAGAGGGAAATCATAAGCATCTAAATCAAGAATGGTTGCTTCCACCAGTTGTCTTTCTTCTAAATAACGTTTAAAATACAAGGCAACACTATGGCTTTTACGGCCTCTCCTAACACTCGCTGAAATAATGGCTATTTTCGACATTTGAATTTAAAATTAACACACAGCTAATTTAACCAAATATCCTGTGGGTTGTTTAATAAAACTTATTCCCACTTGAAAGTTTTTACCGCAACCGCATAAATGCCTATGCCCCAAAGCAACATAATTAAAATTTGCTGCCTTACGTCCCAAAGATTAGCCCCTTCAAAAGCTACCTTACGCATGGCATCATTCAAATAAGTTAAAGGTAAGGCCCTACTGATTGGCTGTAACCATGCCGGAAATGCATTGATGGAAAAGAAAGTACCCGACAATAGAAACTGCGGCAAAGTAATGATATTAGAGATGGGTGGAATAGTGCTTTCACTTTTGGCCAAACCCGATACTACGAAGCCAAAACCCATAAACACAATTACCCCAATAGTAGCCAGTACCAGCATGTTAAATACGGTAAGCGCTCCATTGATGAGTGTAAACTGAAAACAGAAATGTCCAATCAGGATAATAAATAAAGCCCCTAACAAAGCAAAACCAATACGGGCAATGGCTTCGCCCAACACAATACTCGAGCGTCTAACCGGTGTAGCAAAAAAACGTTTAATCACCAAATTTTGTCTCAAGGCAAAAAAGATGAACGCTGTACCAAATACCCCTGTGCTTAACAAAGAAAAGCCCAACTGTCCAGGTAAAATAAAGTCAATGGTACGGTGTAAACGGCCCGTAACCGTAGTAGCTCTGATTTCCGTAACTGCCGGCTTTTGGTTCACCGTATTCAATTGCTGAGCAATATCATTCAGTACCGAACGCAACACATTACCATTAGTTAAAGAAGCCGAGGTATATTTCACGTTGGTGAAATAAGCAGGCAAACCACTAGGATTTTTCTCTACGCTAATCAGCGCATCATAAGCACCTTTCTCCAAGCTTTTATCAATATTTTCCTGCGTATCGTTTTTAGTTAAACGGATAACACTTGTTTTTTCTAGGGCAGTAATCACAGGGTTATTCAGGTCTGAACCCGGGGCTACCGCTACATCCAGCTTTATGCCGCCACCGCCAATAAAACCAAACACAATAATAAATATTAAAGGAAAGGCGAGTGTAAAAATCACTGCCGAAGGGCTACGGGTAATAGACCTGAAACTTGCTTTGGCTAAGGCCAAGGTAGCTTTTGTATGATTGTAAGGTTGGGACATATCCTATGTTAACTTTCTACTTTAAACTTTTTACTTCTAACTCTATACTTAATGCTATTCTCTCCACTCCTTGCCCGTAAGACTAATGAAAACGTCTTCTAAATTTGCTTTTTTCACTTCCTTCTTCCGCTCAAAGCCACTGGCAATCAAATTATCTATCAATTTATCAGGCGTATCCAAGGCAATAATTTTTCCTGCTTCCACAAAAGCTACCCTATCACACAATTGCTCAGCTTCATCCATATAATGAGTGGTCAACACTACCGTAGTGCCACTGTTACGGATTTCGCTGATCAAATCCCATAAATTTCTACGAGCTTGGGGATCTAATCCTGTAGTGGGTTCATCTAAAAAAATAATCTTTGGCGCATTAATAAGCGTAGTAGCAATAGAGAACCGTTGTTTTTGTCCGCCCGAAAGCTCTTTGTACTTTGCTTTGGCTTTATCCTGCAAATTCACCTTGGCCAACATGTCCATAGGGTTAATATTAGCGCCATACAAGCCTGCAAAAAGTTCCAAAAGCTCTACTAAATTCAAATTAGGGTAATAACCTGCAGCCTGTAACTGTACGCCAATAATTTGCTTAATGGCACTAGCATTGGCGTCAATGCTCAAACCATCAACCGTGACCTCCCCGCTGGTTTTGCTACGCAAAGTCTCTATAATTTCCAAGGTGGTAGTTTTTCCCGCACCGTTAGGACCTAGCAAGCCAAATATTTCATTTTCATAAACTTCAAACGAAAGCCCTTGCACCGCTTTAAAGTCGTCGTAATGCTTTACTAAATTGCTTACGCTAATAATTGCTTTTCTATCTGTCATCAGTATAAAAGTAAGAAGCTTGGATTAAACCCTGAATGTTTTTCCGCTAATTGGAATGATTATGAGGATGAAATGATGAATTATGTAGGTGATTGGTTGGTTAGTTGTTTAGGGGTATCCTTCAAACTAAAAAGGATGCTTGCTTAACAAACATCCTCTTATTGTTGATATGGTAAAGACCTTCTAGCCTCTGATTACCAAACTAAATCGCCTTTGATCATGCTCAAAAAGTCATCAAAAAGATAACGAGAATCGTGAGGACCTGGTGAACTTTCTGGGTGGTACTGTACCGAGAAAGCTTTTTTGCCTTTTACGCGGATACCCTCAATCGAATCATCGTTCAAGTTAATGTGAGTAATCTCCACTTTGTCCGATTTTTTAACTTCCTCAGGAATTACGCCAAAACCGTGGTTTTGAGAAGTTACCTCGCAGTGGTTTTTAATAATATTTTTAACCGGGTGGTTTAAACCACGGTGACCGTTAAACATTTTCATGGTACCAATACCGTTAGCTTCAGCCAACAATTGGTGGCCTAAACAGATGCCGAACATTGGTTTATCAGCCGCTAAAATAGCTTCTACCGTTTCAATGGCATAAGGCATTGCGCTAGGATCGCCAGGACCGTTTGAAATAAAGTAGCCATCGGCACCCCAAGCATCCATTTCTGCAAAAGTAGTTTTAGCAGGGAACACCTTCACATAAATATCTCTATCGTCAAAATTGCGAAGAATGTTCTTTTTAATGCCCAAGTCCAAGGCAGCCACCTTAATTGGCGCTTCAGGGTTGCCATAGTAGTAAGGCTCTTTGGTAGACACAACCGATGAAAGCTCTAAGCCATCCATTGGCGGCACCTCTTCCAATTTCTTTCTCAACTCCTGCAAATCGGTAATTTCCGAAGAAATGATGGCATTCATTGCTCCCTTGTTACGGATGTGACGTACCAAAGCACGTGTATCGATATCAGAAATCCCTACAATATTTTCACTCTCAAAACTATCTTGGATTGATTCTGTAGCTTGCTTTCTCGAATAGTTGATGTTGTAATTTTTGCAGACCAAACCCGCAATTTTAATTCCGTCAGACTCCACTTCATCGCGATGCATCCCGTAATTACCAATATGTGCATTGGTAGTTACCATAATTTGCCCAAAATAAGAAGGATCTGTAAAAACTTCCTGATAACCTGTCATACCTGTATTGAAGCAGATCTCACCAGTAGTAGTTCCTATTTTTCCAGCAGCCTTGCCATAAAAAACGGTGCCATCGGCCAATAACAAAATCGCTGGTAACTTAGTGTAGTTAGTCATTTAAATTACAATAAAAATTGGGGATAAAAAAAGATAATAAAGAAAGAGAGTTTTTAACGGACAAGCCGCTTTTCCTAGATGATAAAACCTTCTGTTTGAACTCTCTCATTTCGGAGTACAAAGGTATGTTTTTTAGACGGTTTTTCTCAAGATTTTTTTCAAAAAATTTATGAAGCCTAAAGATGGTTAATTGGTTAATCGTTGAAATAGATTAATTGACTATCCATTCAACAGATAATAAGCACTATATAACTGATACCTAGCACCTAACTCCTAGCCACTGGCTACTAGCCACTTTTTTAAAAAATAAACCCTAATTTTGTGTACACTAAAACAAAAATCATGTCGGTAAATAAAGAAATAAAGCGTGTAACCACGCATATTTTACAAGAGATGAAGCAGCGCAAAGAAAAAATTGCCATGCTTACCGCTTACGACTATTCTATGGCCACCATTTTAGATGATGCTGGTCTGGATGTTTTATTAGTGGGCGACTCGGCCTCCAATGTAATGGCCGGACATGAAACTACCTTGCCCATTACCCTTGACCAAATGATCTATCACGCGCAATCAGTGGTTCGTGGTGCCAGCAGAGCTTTTGTGGTTGTCGACCTGCCTTTCGGTTCCTATCAGGGCAACTCTAAAGAAGCCCTAAACTCGGCCATCCGCATTATGAAGGAATCTGGTGCACATGGCGTAAAGCTCGAAGGCGGTGTAGAAGTTGTCGAATCAATTCAGCGTATTATCACAGCGGGTATTCCAGTAATGGGACACTTGGGCCTTACTCCTCAATCTATCTATAAATTTGGCACCTATACCGTTAGGGCCAAGGATGAAGCCGAAGCCAACAAACTAAAATCAGATGTATTGGCACTAGAACAAGCGGGATGTTTCAGCATTGTGCTCGAAAAAATCCCCGCCAAGCTTGCCAAAGAAGCAACCGAGAGCCTTCAAATACCAACCATTGGTATTGGTGCCGGTCCGCACTGCGACGGTCAGGTATTGGTAGTAAACGATATGATTGGCTTAACCAAAGGATTTAGACCTCGCTTCCTACGCCAGTACCTTAATTTGTACGAAGGCATTAAAGAAGCAGCGCAGTCCTACATCAGCGATGTAAAAGCGAACGACTTCCCTAACGAAAAAGAACAATATTAGATTGAAATAAGGATAAAGGAACAAAGAGCAAGGAGTAAAGACTTTTGGAAAGCATTTTTTTGCTCATTGGTTAAATCAGTCCCGCTTTTTGTTCCAACCTTTTTGTTATTGTCATCCTGAGCTTGTCGAAGGACAATAAAAAGGGCTTCCCTGCCTACCGCAGGCAGGCACTACAATCGGGTTTAGACCACAAACACCACTACTAAAAAACTAACTACTTAACCACTATCAATGGCCATTACCGACGCAGACATCCTTTACGAAGACAATCATTTAATTGCCGTTAACAAAAGAGCTGGAGATATAGTACAAGTTGATGAAACTGGCGACGAACCTTTGGACGAACAGGTTAAAAAATACATTGCTGCCAAATACAATAAACCGGGAGGCGCATTCTTGGGCGTGGTGCATCGTTTAGATAGACCGGTAAGCGGACTTATCCTTTTTGCCAAAACAAGCAAAGCGCTAGATAGGATGAATGCCATTTTCAAAAACCGAGAAATCAAAAAAACCTATTTTGCAGTGGTTAGAAAAAAACCTGCCAAACCACAAGGCAAACTGGTAGATTGGTTGATTAAAAATCCTAAGAAAAATGTAGTTACCGCTTATGACCACCAAGTAACCGGTAGCCAATACTGTGAACTCGATTATCAATTATTAGCCGAACTGGATGGTTATTATTTATTAAGAGTAAATCCGCTCACCGGACGGTCCCATCAAATCAGGGTTCAGCTATCCAATATGGGCTGTCCTATTGTTGGCGACAATAAATACGGCTATCCACGTGGCAGTAAAAAGGGCAGCATTTGCTTACACGCCCGTCAGTTGGAGTTTATTCATCCCGTAAAAAAAGAGCCTGTAAAAATATTTGCCAAACTACCTAAGGATGGATTTTGGGAAAAATTTGAGAAGTTTTAGGCTACTTACAAGCAACCTTCTCAAAAACCATAGGCTGGCTAAAATCTAGTTTTTTCAAATCTTTAAAGCGCGTTTGACCATCCTTTTCAACGACCTCACCAAAACCTTCTAAAAACTGGTTGTCTTTTTTGAGGAATGCTACTTGTCGCACCGATTTTTGTCCTTCCGAATTAAAGGTATAAGCAGCAATCAGTGTGTCGCCGTGCATTTCTCCTTCAATAGTCCCCATGTTCTGGTCTTTTTCAAACCACTTGTATTTCAACTCTCCAGTTGATACTATGCCCGTAGTAATTAAGGTAAGTTCGGCAGTGTCTTTACCCTTAATGTAAGTATAGCAGCTTTGCTCAGCTACTGGAATATTAGCAACTGAATCTGTTTGCTCCTTATTTCCGGTGATTTTAGTAGGTTGATTGCATGCTCCTAAGCAAACAAATATCAATAATACAATACCAATTCTCATCTTTGTTTCAGTTTTAGCTGATTAAAAGAACATCGAAAGCTATAAAATGTTTCAAGAGTATTTTATTATTTACCCTCCACCCTCAAAATAGAACCACTCACAATAGTTTGGTCATGGTCCATTTGATAAATATGCTCTCCTACCGAGGTGATATTGTTTAAGCCGCCTTCCGTTTTTAAAGCCACAAACCTATCCACATCTTTAAAGTCTTCCTTTTCGCTTTTACGAATTTGCGCTTGCATATTTGTATCTACCACCCCAGGGGCAATAGCTAGTACTTTCACTCCATTAGGAATATCCTGCTGCTCAAGAGCCAAGTTTTGCGTCAACATGTTTAGCGCTGCTTTGCTGCCGCAGTAGGTAGACCAACCATAATATGGCTTTAAAGCTGCTCCTGAGCTAATGTTCAGGATTGACTTCTCTGCTGAAAAATTGCGGGTTAACTTAACAAAAACAGCACTACAGATATAAGGAACAATCGTGTTTAATTTAAATACCTGCTCTATCACATCCGCATCTAGTTTCTCAAGTGGTCCAATTTCTCCTAATGTCCCTGCATTGTTAACAAGGGTAATTTTAGAAATTCCTTTAGGGTTTAACCATTCAAAAATTGCTCCAAGCTCTTGTTCCAATTGGTCTGTTTGAATTAAATCAAAAGAAATCTGCGTAACACCCATGGCGCTCAGCTCCGCATCTACACTCCTTGCTATCGAAAAAACACGAACGCCACTACCCAAATAAGCTTGGATAATGCCCTTCCCTATTCCTTTGCTTCCTCCGGTGATAATTAAAATTTGTTCCATTAATGCGGTAATTTTTCTTTGATCAAACCATAAAACCAAGTTCCAGCAATAGCGCTCAACAAAGTAACTGCAACCACCGTAGCTCCTGTGCCAATCTGAGCAAACAGTGGACCCGGGCAAGCCCCAGTAAGCGCCCACCCAAAACCAAACAGCAGACCACCATAAATCTGTCCCTTATTAAACTGTTTAGGTTGCAAGGTTATGGGCTCTCCACTTAAGCTCTTTATTTTAAATCTCTTGATGATAAAAACAGAAAGCATTCCCACTAGCACAGCGCTTCCAATCACACCATACATGTGAAAAGATTGCAATCTGAACATTTCCTGTATACGGAACCAACTTACAATTTCGGCCTTAACAAATACAATCCCAAACAATATGCCCAGTATCAAATACTTTAAATTGGCCCAAACTTTTGATTGCTTATGCTCCATAATTATAAGGATAAGATGATTGGCAATAACAAATTAGCCATAATAAAACCACCTACCATGAAACAAATGGTAGCCACCAATGAAGGCCATTGCAAATTAGATAGTCCCATAATGGCATGGCCACTGGTACAGCCACCGGCATATCTGGTTCCAAAACCTACTAAAAAGCCTCCAAATACCATGAGTAAAAAACCTTTTAAGGTAAACAGGCCACTCCAATTCATCAGCTGAACTGGAACCAACTCGCTATAATCGTTAACGCCATAGCCAGCCAGTTCATTTGTCAATTTTGGATGAACCTGAACAGGATTTGGATTAGCCAGCAACTGAGCGGCAATGAAACCTCCTACCAAAATACCCGCTACAAAAAACAGGTTCCAAGCTTCTTTTTTCCAGTCGTATTTAAAAAATGAAATATTAGCAGGAATGCAAGCAGCACAAATATGCCTTAATGAAGAACTGATGCCAAAGGATTTATTCCCTAACAGCAGCAAAGCCGGAACGGTCAGTCCAATTAAAGGCCCTGCAATATACCAAGGCCAGGGATGTTTAATAAAATCAAGCATAGTTGAGGTCATTTTTCCCAAAGTTAGGAAACCCCTCAAATGATAACGAATTATTCCTTCTGCATAAGCATAATTTCATCATCTCCAACTAAAGTATAGCCGAATTCATAGCAAAAAATGTATACTTTGCCGGCATCGGAGAGATGGTAGTGCGTATGATAATCAAAATCAAATCCTTTTTTAGCCAAGTTATCCCTTTTTAGGTTAGATTGTCCACGACTGGACTCCTCTCTTAAAAGCTTCCTGTTCTTGTTAAGTATCTGATTTATCTTCCTTACGAATTCACCGTCCACGCTTTTACGCCTGTTATTGTAATTGTTCCTACATTGGTCATCACAAAACTTTTTGTCTGCACGGCCTCTAATCTCGTTATGGCAGTCTAAGCAAAATCGAATCATAGGCTTTATCGGTTTTTACATAATAAAACTACGAATAAATTTTGGTCTGAAAAGCTGATAAGAGGGTTTATTCGAATATAAACGTTTATAAACGGTTAACATCCGAGTATTCCTTTTTATATCCTGATTTTTGTATCATCGATGCCTTATAAGCCATCAATAAGCTAGTTTAAAAGCAAGCATAAACAACAAAGTTGTATCCCATAAACACCACCACTATTAAGCAATTTAATTAGGTGGCCCAAGCAATTCTCATCTACCTAAGTATTCGGCAGTTATTTTAAAAGTAACTGCCGTTTTTATATCCTTTTCTACTATAAAAATATAACCAATTGATTAGGTAAGTTTAAAAAATGTTATAACTTTGAAAAACCCTTAACTAATTGTACTTTTTACACTAAGGGTATTTTTAATTCAAAACAAGTATAAAATGAGTTTAATAATCGATGTCCATGCAAGACAAATCCTCGATTCGCGAGGCAATCCAACCATTGAAGTAGAGGTAATGACAGAAAATGGCTTTATGGGCCGTGCAGCAGTTCCTTCTGGTGCAAGTACCGGTCAATATGAAGCTGTTGAATTACGTGATGGCGATAAGAAGACCTACCTAGGAAAAGGCGTTTTAAAGGCAGTAGAAAACGTAAACACTAAAATTGCCCAAGCTTTGCAAGGAGTTGATGTTTTTGAACAAAACTTGATCGACAAATTAATGATAGACCTAGATGGCACCGAAAACAAGGGCAATTTAGGAGCTAATGCCATATTAGGTGTTTCTTTAGCGGTAGCAAAAGCCGCTGCAAAAGAGAGCCGTCAACCGTTATACCGTTACATTGGCGGTGTTAACGCTAATACTTTACCAATCCCAATGATGAACATCATCAATGGTGGTTCACACTCTGATGCGCCTATCGCCTTCCAAGAGTTTATGATCATGCCTGTTGGCGCACCTTCTTTCTCTGAAGCTTTGCGTTGGGGCACTGAGGTTTTCCATAACCTAAAAGCTATTTTGCATGATAGGGGTTTATCAACTGCCGTAGGTGACGAAGGTGGTTTTGCTCCTACTTTTGAAGGAACTGAAGATGCGATCGAAACAGTGCTAAAAGCGATTGAAAAAGCAGGTTACAAACCAGGTAGCGATATTTGCTTAGCGCTTGACTGTGCTTCATCTGAGTTTTACAAAGATGGCAAATATGACTATACCAAATTTGAAGGCGACAAAGGTGCCGTACGCAGCAGCTCTGAGCAAGCTTCTTACTTGGCAGAATTGACCCAAAAATATCCTATCATTTCTATTGAGGATGGTATGGATGAAAATGATTGGGATGGCTGGAAAGAATTGACTGAAAAAGTTGGTGCAACTGTACAATTGGTAGGTGATGACTTATTTGTAACTAACGTAAAACGCTTACAACAAGGTATTGATACCAACACCGCTAATTCAATTTTAGTGAAAGTAAACCAAATTGGTTCATTAACTGAAACCATTAATGCGGTAAGCTTAGCTCAAACCAATGGCTATACCTCGGTAATGAGCCACCGTTCGGGCGAAACTGAAGATACCACCATTGCTGACCTAGCGGTTGCCTTAAACTGCGGACAAATCAAAACCGGTTCAGCTTCTCGTTCTGACAGGATTGCAAAATACAATCAATTATTACGTATTGAAGAAGAGCTTGGCGATGCTGCAAAGTTTATCGGTAAGAATTTCAAATTCGCGAAAAAATAAGAACAACTTAATACCAGCGAGGTGTTAACAAGTTGAAAAATCCATTTGTAAAGCATCCGAAGTTTTTAAATCTTCGGATGTTTTTTATTTTACACCTATTCAAAGATTAACATTAATATAGGCCGCTTGCTTATTTTGATCTTTTAATTTTTATTTTTGACTTCAATGAAGCGACTAATAGATCTTTTCCGAAACAAATATTTCATTGCCATCGCCGCTTTTGCAGTATGGATGTTGTTTTTTGATAAAAATGATATCATTGCACAATATGAGTATAGTGTTCAGGTTAAAAAGCTTCAGCAAGAGAAAGATTTTTATGCCAAGGAAACTGCTTTGGTTAAGAAAGACCTGAAGGAATTGGACAGCAACTTAAACAGCGCCGAAAAATTCGCTCGTGAAAAGTACTTCATGAAAAAGCCTAATGAAGATGTTTTTGTAATTGTTAGGGAAGAGGCTAAAAAGTAATTGCTTTTTGCTATTTTAGTTTTAAAATACTCCTAACCTCATGAGGAAAACCTTTATCTTTATTTTCCTTTTTGTCAGCATTCAAGCTACCTCAATCTTTGGGCAGGAGCTCCCCAATCTTAAAAATGTTAAATTAAATAAAAGGGCTAGCTATAAACATGCCGAATCGACAATAGGCAAGGTCGTAGATTATCTCTTTCAAACACCTATACAAAAGAAAAACAAGTCTAGAAATGATGCCGGCAAGTTTTTGGTAGATTGGATGAACGGCACGCCTGACTACGTGTTTTATCTAGAAGAAAAGGAAACTACATTTTTCAATACAAATGCCGACTTTTTGCTAATGTATATGGCTGCGCTAACAAAATTCTCTTTGGCCCATCCAACTGAAAAAGAAAAACAGCAACAAGCTTTAGGTGCCATGCAGTTAGTATTGCCTTATTTGTACCAACATAGTGATAAACAGGCTTGGTCTAAGGAATTATGGCAATTATACGATGCTTCTAAAAATGGCAAACTTAGGGATTATCTCTATCCTTAGATTTATATCGTCATTTAGACCGCAGTGTAGCGAGTGGAGAAATCTTTAAACTTATACTTATTAGCTAGCTATTCTGCTCCTTATCTAAAATTTAAGCTCGTTTGATTTTCAATTTACTTCACAGTTGCTTCTCGGTATCGACTACGGAAGAAGAATTGAGGTAGATCATACCGAATATTCTAAAGACTTTCCCAAAGATTTCTCGGCTACGCTCGAAATGACGAAACACCTCAATACCCAAACCTAGGCAAAGCGAGTTTATATTTAACTACTAAAATTCGTAGGGTAACGATAAACGTGATCACCGCTATTTTGGCAATATCAGCAGCTAGACCAAAATAGAGAAGTCCAAAATACAAAGCGCCTCCAGCAATACAAGCGGTAGCGTAAATTTCCTTTCTAAAAATAAGTGGAATGGTATTTAACAAGGTATCTCGAATAACCCCTCCAAAACATCCGGTAATGGTTCCTAAGGCAATGCACATTCCAGGTTCCAGTCCAAAAACTATCCCTTTTTGAACACCCACCAAAGTAAATAAGCCCAAACCCAAGGAATCGAATAAGAACAAGGTAACCTTGAACTTTTTGATATGATGTTTGAAGAACAAAGTCAAAATCGAGGTCACCAGAATAAGTAGGCAATAGTTCACATCACGCATCCAAGCTACGGGAGTATCACCTAAAAGCAAATCCCTTACAGTACCACCTCCTATTGAAGTCACAAAAGCAATGATGAGTACACCAAAGGGATCTAAGCGCTTCTGCACCGCAGCAAAGGTACCCGATATGGCAAAAGAGATGGTTCCTAATACCTCAATAATGTCGGTGGTGTCGATATTCATGACTATGCTTCGCCGTTACGTTTTCTAAAAAACCATTCAACAGTCAACAATGCTAAGATAAGGGCAAAAATCCACTTGAGATTAATCATCTCCTCATATCTCCTATCTTCATAGGTAATAGTTTTTATCTGCCCACTCTTCTCCAATTCGTCAGCAATAGCCAATAAGTTGGCAGGCATGTACATTTTGCCCTGTGTTTGTTGCGCCATGGTGTTCAACAACTGATGGTTTGCGGTAGTTTGTTGATACTCGCTGATCATTGCATTCACAAAAAACGCACCGTTGGCGGTATATTTTTTATCGCCCAAACTGGTGGAAGCGATATAAGAATAATTGCCTTGAGGTAAATTTCCGGCATCCAGTTGATAACCATTGCCCATTTTTGAGAAAGTATAGTTATAAACCTTTCCTTCGGTGTTTTTCACTTGTACTTTTACTTCTGGTGTATTAACGGGTTCAAAAGCATCATTATACAAGGTAGCATTCAGCACTACACTTTCATTTTCTTCGAAGGTGCTTTTACTGGTATAAACCTTAAACTTCCTTTTATCATCCTTCACAGATAAATACTGTACCGTTTTAGAAATCAATTCCGCTACCAATGGGGAACTATTTTCATTCTTAGCTTCCTCTAATTTCCATTTCCAAAGTCCTTCACCAATCAAAAACCCTAGTTTTTTGCCGTTTTCGTCAGCAAAGAATAATAGCGGGCTTTGGGTATTTACTTTACCTATGCGCTGGTTAAGCACCGCCGAGTAATTTCCTTTAACCATCATATTAGCGAAAGGGGCTAGCAAAGGATCATAACTTTCCAGTTGTTTTAACGCATCAGTATTGAGATTATAACTGGTAAAATTATCTTGATAATAGGGGAATACTTCCTGTAAACTACCAGTAGCCCTGGCAAAGCTCAGTTGATGTTGGATTTGACTAAAGGCTGAAAGGTTACTTTGCGCACCTACAATATACCAGGTTGATATTTTCTGCTCGCGTAACCTGTTGATCAAGGAACTTGCCGAATTGTTTACAGCAGGCAGCTGATAAAGAATTACTAAGCTGTATTTGGACAATTCTACCGTTTCCAGTTCCTCTGCCAATACCAAACTAACTTCATAATGCTGATTAAGTTCTATGGCTTGTTTTAAGGTGGCTAAATCTGGATGTGGAGATGCAGAGGCCAACAGTATTTTTTGTCTGCCATCTATCACTTCTACAAAAATAGTTTGGCTGTTATTCTTAGTAGTGATTTCATTTTTTACTGTTCCCAAATTAATGGTATATCGATGAACACCAACTTTGCTGGCTTTTAGTTTCATTTGTACATCTTTCACAAAACTAGCGCTATTGATATTAATCGTTTGTTCTGCTACTTGCTTCCCATTTTCTAGCACGGTCAATTTGGCATTTTCACCTTTGCTTTCAAAAGCGTGTACTTGTATATCCAAAGTAAATTCATTGTCCAGATATACAATATTATTATAGTTCACATTTGCCACCAGTACATCCCTTTTAGGAATGGTATCGCCAAGGGCAATGGTATAAACCGGAGCTTTTATTTTATTGAGTTCATATAAAGGGTTACCTCCCCTATTGAAAATACCGTCACTTGCAATGATGATGGCTCCTACATTTCGATTTAATAGTTCATCATTTAAACGATTGACCAAAGCCGTACCATTAGTTACCTGATGTGTGCCGGTAAATTCAAACCCCGATTTAACGCTGTCGCCAAAAGCATAGGTTTTCACTTCATATTTTTCCGCAAGCTTACTGGCTAAAGCCTTTAAATCATCTTCGTATTTTTTAGCATTGAAACCGCTCGGCTCTATCGCTTTTACCGAGATAGAGTTATCATTTGCAATAACAATGACTGGTTTTTCGGGGGTGTGACTCACGCGACGCACCAAAGGCGCAAATAATAAGAAGGCGAGTATGCCTACGGCTAAAGTTCTTACTAGCGCTAAAATACGACGAGTTTTTTTACCCAGATTTTTATTGGTGCCGTACAATACCCAAGCATATAAAATACCTAGGCCAACACAGCCAAGAAAAATTAGAAGAGTTGAAAAAGACAGAAAATTTGCCATATGCTTAACCGTAAAGATGCTATATTAAGTCAACAGTTAAAAGGGAAAAGTAAAAAAGAACAAGAAGTAATGAATAAAGAACAAAGAGTAAGGAGTAAAGATTAAAGAAGAATGATTTAACGGCAGCTCCAAACAAACCAAACAACTACAGCCCAAAAACTAATCAACTAAAATTGTAAATTGCATAAAAATAGACATCCGAAATGAAACTTTTAATTGCTTTCACTTTAGTTATCCTCATGAGTTTTTCTACTTCTGCACAAAAAGGCTTTAAACAACAACAACTAAAATTTGAGCGGGTTAAGGCTGCTTATGACTTGAAGTGGAGCGCTTTGGAAAAAGATTTAAAACAAGCTGGTTTTGATAAAGGTTATCAACTATACATTGCTGCTTATAAAGGCGAAGGTAAGGTAGAATTATGGTTAAAAGGGAGAAATCAATCGACTTTTAACTTATTTAAAACTTATCCTTTTTGTGCTCGCTCTGGGACGTTAGGGCCAAAGATCATGGAAGGTGACTTACAAACACCGGAAGGCTACTACTACATCAACGTATTTAACCCCATGAGCAATTTTCATTTATCTTTAGGCGTAGATTACCCAAACGGGGTGGATAAAGCAAGAACAGGAAAAGGTCGAAAAACGGGAGGAGATATTTACATCCACGGAGATTGTGTTACTGTGGGCTGCATTCCTTTAACGGATGACAAAATTAAAGAAGTGTATTTGCTGGCTATGGAAGCTAAAGATCAAGGGCAAGCACAAATTCCCGTCAATATTTTCCCTTTTAGAATGACTAAAGCAAACCTCGAAAAATATGGGCCAAAATATTCTCAAAACCTGGAATTATGGAAAACTCTTCAAACAGGATATTTATATTTCGAGCAACACAAAACCTTACCAAAAGTTAGCCAAGTGAATGGAAATTATGTGATAAAATAAAAGCCCCACACTTGCAGGGCTTTATCGTTATCTTTTGCATTTTAATTACAGCATACCACCACAAACAGAAAGTGTTTGTCCTGTCACGTAAGCACTCATATCCGATGCTAAGAACACGCATACATTAGCGATATCTTCTGTTTCGCCAGCACGTTTCAATGGGATATCTTTTTCCCAACCAGCTACTACTGCAGGATCTAACACTTCGGTCATCTCCGTTTTGATAAAACCTGGAGCTACCACGTTAGCACGAATGTTGCGTGATCCTAATTCTTTAGCTACCGATTTAGTGAAACCAATGATACCTGCTTTAGAAGCAGCATAGTTAGCTTGTCCGGCATTACCTTGTACACCTACCACTGAACTCATGTTAATGAAAACACCTTTACGGTTTTTCATCATCACTTTAGAAGCTGCTTTGGTTACGTTAAATACTGATTTTAGGTTAACGTTCATTACATCATCCCAGTTTTCTTCGCTCATGCGCATCAATAGACCGTCTTTAGTAATACCCGCATTGTTTACCACTACGTCGATGGTTCCAAAATCAGCAACAATATCATTGATCAATTGCTCTGCTTCGTCAAATTTAGAAGCATCAGAACGGTATCCTTTCACTTTAGTACCAAAGCTTTGTAATTCTTGCTCTAAAGCTTGTCCTTTTTCTACCGATGACAGATAAGTGAAAGCGACATTAGCACCTTGCTTAGCAAATTCTTCGGCAATTTTTCTACCTATTCCTTTTGATGCACCTGTTACCAGTGCCGTTTTTCCTTCTAGTAATTTCATTTATATAACGTTGAAATGTTGTAAAGTTGTGAGGTTGTAAAGTTAACAAATTGTTCAATTGTTGTATTGCTAAATTACTTCTGCTAAACTGCAGGTTCTTGTTGGCTTAAACAATGGAAACTACCTAAGCCCCAAATGATGTCCGTAGAGTCAATACCAATTACCTCGCGATCTGGGAATGCCTTTTGTATAATCTCTAAAGCAATTTTATCGTTTACATCTCTAAAGGTAGGTACCACTACCGCAGCATTGGCAATGTAAAAATTGGCATATGACGCTGGCAATCTAGTGTCTTCATAGATTACTGGCGAAGGCATTGGCAATTCAATGATATTCAACTTTCTGCCATCCAACAAAGTCATTTCTTTCAAACGCTCCAGGTTTTCTTTCAGCAACAAATAGTTCTCATCCAGCGGATTGCTTTCCACAACAGTAAGTACGGTATCTTCGTTTACAAAGCGTGTAATATCGTCAATATGACCGTCAGTATCGTCGCCCACAATGCCATCACCTACCCATAAAACCTGTGCCGCCCCATAGAACTCCATCAAATACGTTTCTATCTGTTCTTTGGTTAAATGAGGGTTTCTATTTTCATTCAACAAGCAAGCTTCGCTCGTTAAAATAGTTCCAGCACCGTTAAATTCTACCGAACCACCTTCCATTACAATATCAGGAGTAAATAAAGGCAGGTTAAAATGTTTTGCAATTTTAGTTGGTACTACGTCGTCCAAGTCGTACGGAGGATATTTATCTCCCCAAGCGTTATAGCCCCAGTCTACTACAGCTTTTTCATTGCCTTTTACCACAAAAGCAGGTCCGTGGTCACGGCACCAAGCATCGTTGGTTTCGTTAAAATAAAATTCGATTTGACTTAAATCAGCCCTTACTTTTTCTAATTGCGAAACAGCAAAAGCTTTCATTTCCTCATCCCTTACGTTAATTCTCACTTTTTCACCTTTGGCAACTGCCTTTATGAACAAGCAATAGGGCTCGTAAATGGTATCTATTTTCCCAGGCCACGAAGCTTCCTTATGTGGCCAGCTTAGCCAAGTAGCCTCATGCTTAGCCCACTCTGCTGGGAAAGCATAATCTTGTTTTTTTGGAGAATTTGCAAACTCTGGCTGCTCAGAAGTTTTGATCACTTTAATTGACATTATATTTTAAATAGATCTGAATTTTTTTAATCAAACTACACTAATCTTTTCGAACTTACGGACTATCAACTTCCCGACTAACCACTAATCCCCGTCTAAATATCTCTTCGTAATTGGTTGGTAAGAATCAATCCTTCTATCTCTTAAGAACGGCCAATGTTTACGGATGTAGTCGCTTTGCGTAAGGTCAATATCTAGCACTTCCGTTTCCTCTTCATCGTGCGAAGCTAAATACAACAACTTACCTTGTGCATTGGTAGCAAAACTACCGCCCCAGAACTTCATTCGACCTTCTTGCTCAAAACCTACACGGTTTACGGAGATTACAGGCAGGCCATTAGCCACTGAATGTGAACGTTGGATAGTTTGCCAAGCATTGTATTGATCTTTATTGGTTTCCTCGTCTTGAGTTGTATCCCAACCAATAGCTGTTGGATAGAACATAATTTCAGCGCCCATTAACGCCGTGATACGAGACGCTTCAGGATACCATTGATCCCAACAAATTAAGATACCAATTTTAGCGAACTTGGTTTGGAAAACCTTATATCCCAAATCGCCTGGGGTAAAGTAGAATTTCTCGTAATAAGCAGGGTCATCTGGGATGTGCATTTTACGATATTTACCCAAATAGCTACCATCGGCATCTAAAACAGCGGTAGTATTATGGTACAAGCCTTCCGCTCTTTTTTCGAACAATGAAGCAATGATCACCACACCAAGTTCTTTAGCAACCACCTGCAAAGCATCGGTAGAAGGTCCTGGAATAGCCTCCGCTAAATCAAAATTATCGTAATCTTCTACATCGCAAAAATACAGCGAAGTAAAAAGCTCTTGTAAACATACTATTTGGGCGCCCTTTGCCGCAGCTTCCCTTACTTTTACAATTGCTTTATCTAAATTTTCTTGCTTATTCGCGGTACAGCTCATCTGTACCATACCTATTTTTACTTTGCTCATAACATTATCGATTTGAGGGTCGAGTATCAAGCATAAAGACATTTCTTACACCTAAAACTCTAGCCTTATACCTTAAACCATTTTGGAGCCGCAAAGTTAGGCAAAAACGTCGATATTTTTTAGAAAAGCAAAGTCTGTACAAAGCATCTCTGACAGTCGGGTTCGACAGTAATGATTCTCGTTTTACCGGATACTAGTACTTAGCCACAATATCCTTCATGATCTGTTCCGCATGAACACGTGAATTTTCGATAAACCATTTGTGGGTATCCATTCCGCCACAAACCACACCCGCGAGATATAAACCAGAAAGATTGGTTTCCATTGTTTCAGGATGATAACTAGGTGTTTGATTTTCATCTAACGTTACTCCCATTTTTGTTAGGAACTCAAAATTAGGCTGATAACCTGTCATGGCAGCTACAAAATCATTTTCTATTTCCACATCACCTTCTGGCGTAGAAATGGTTACAGTGCGCTCTTTAATTTCTTTTAAATTGCTTCCGAAATAGGCTTTGATAGCATCTTCCTTGATGCGGTTTTCTATATCAGGGCGTACCCAATATTTCACATTTGGGCCCATGTCATTCCCTCGAATAACCATAGTTACCTGGGCACCTTTCCGATAGGTTTCCAGAGCAACATCAACGGATGAATTGTTAGCGCCCACCACCAACACTTTGCTGAAAGCGTAGTAGTGAGGGTCTTTGTAATAGTGAACTACTTTAGGCAAGTCTTCGCCAGGAACGTTCATAAAATTCGGAACATCATAAAAGCCCGTGGCAATAATTACATTCTCAGCTTCGTAATTCGCTTTAGAAGTTTTGATCTGAAACAAACCATTTTCTTGCTTTTGGCAGCTCAACACTTCTTCAAACAGCTTCACATTCAATTGGAATTTTTCCGTTACACGTCTGTAGTATTCCAAGGCTTCATTTCGGTTTGGCTTTGGACTAATGCTCACGAAAGGCACTCCGCCAATTTCCAAACGTTCGGAAGTAGAAAAGAAAGTCATGAATACAGGGTAATTGTACAAGCTGTTTACCAAAGTGCCTTTATCAATAATGACATAGCTCTTTCCAGCTTTCTGGGCTTCAATACCACAAGCCAAACCAATAGGCCCCGCTCCGATAATTAAGATGTCGAAATGTTGTTCCCGTAGTGTTGCCAAATGTTCGTTGATTTAAAAGTTAAACCTACAAAGAGGTCTTTTAAAGTTTTTTTGCTCTTCGGAATGACATTTAAGCTTTCGCCAACTTGCTTGGACAAACAAAATCTGTACGCTTCAATGCTGTATTCTTGATTGCGCCGTAGCCCCCAGCCACGTCAACTACATTATCAATTCCCCTTGCTTTCAAAATAGAAGCAGCAATCATGGAACGATAACCACCCGCACAGTGTATGTAATAGGTTTTATGGCCATCTATTTCGTGGGTCCAGTCATTAATATAATCCAAAGGGCGTGGATGTGTAAACTCCAGATGCTCTGACTCATATTCTCCAGGTTTGCGCACATCCAATGCAAAAATTTCCGGGTTTTCCTGATAGGCTTTTTCAAATTCGGCAGCAGAGATTGAAGTTACTTGGTCTATTTGTTTCCCCGCATCTTTCCATGCCTGGATTCCACCCGCCAAATAACCTATAGTATTATCATATCCCACACGAGCCAACCGTGTGATAGCTTCCTCCGCTTTCCCTTCATCGGTAATTAACAAAATATTTTGCTTCAAATCTGGAATTAGTGCGCCTACCCATGGTGCAAACTGACCATTTAAACCAATATTGATGGAATTAGGCACAAAAGCTTGCGCAAAAACTTGTGGATCTCGTGTATCCAAAACTAATGCCCCACTTTGATTTGCCAAATCTTCAAAAGCTTGTGGAGTTAAGGGATTAAGTCCTTTTTGATAAACATCGTCGATACTTTCGTATCCACCTTTATTCATCGCCGCATTTTTAGCAAAATATTGTGGTGGTGGCAAAATACCATCGGTCACTTCTTTAATAAATTGCTCTTTAGTTTCGGCCTTTAAAGCATAATTCACCTGTTTTTGGTGTCCCAAAGTGTCGAAGGTTTCTTTACTCATGTTTTTACCACAAGCTGATCCAGCACCGTGACCAGGATAAACAATTACATCATCAGCCAAAGGCTTGATTTTCTCGTTTAATGAATCATAAAGTAAGCCTGCAAGATCGTCCATAGTGAGCGTTCCTTTTTGTGCTAGGTCTGGTCGGCCTACATCGCCAATAAAAAGAGTATCACCAGTGAAAATACAGTGATTTTTACCTTGCGCATCGGTCAGCAGATAAGTGGTTGATTCAAGCGTATGGCCTGGCGTATGCAAGGCAGTAATGGTTAAGTCACCTATTTTAAATTGCTCCCAATCGGTAGCTATATGCGCTTGAAAAGAAGTGGTTGCCGTTGGCCCATAAACAATAGTAGCGCCTGATTTTTCGGCCAAATCTACGTGACCTGATACGAAATCGGCATGAAAATGGGTTTCGAAGATGTACTTTATTTTGGCACCGTTTTGCGATGCTTTTACTAAATAAGGCTCTACTTCTCGGAGCGGATCAATAATGGCGGCTTCGCCATTGCTCTCAATATAATAGGCCGCCTCGGCCAAACATCCGGTATAAATTTGTTCTATCTTCATTTCTATAAGTATAAGCTAGGAGAGCAATTTACTTGCCAATCCTATACAAAAATAGGATTAATGCTTTGTTTATGCAGTGACAACAATCATAATTGCAGAAGTTTTACTTTAGAGCGTAAAGTACTTCCAGAACAGAGACTAATAAGACAACCGTAAATCCTGTGACAAACAAAATGATTCCATTTCTTTTATATTGCTTCTTATTGCGGTCAATAAATAAATAGACGAATAAAAAGCCACCGCCGGCAAGCCCAGTAAAAAAAGCCAAAATCTTAATCAAAAACACCAACATATACATTTAAATTAGTTGGTCAACTCTCCCGCAATTGAGGTTTCCATTTGCTGTCTGATTTCCTCAGCGCTTAAATCAGCTCCCAAAAGATACATCAACTTGGTTACTGCTGTTTCAAAAGTCATGTCGTAACCACTTAGCACTCCCATTTTTTTCAGTTCGCTACTGGTTTCGTACATACCCAACTGTACTGACCCTCTCAAGCATTGCGAGATATCAACGATAATTTTTCCATCCTTAACAGCTTGTGCCAACGCATCTATAAACCATTGTGCAGTAGTCGTATTCCCCGAACCAAAGGTCTCCAATACAATAGCTTTCACTTTTGATTTGGTTACGGCCGTAACTACGTCCTCGGTCATTCCTGGATAGACTTTCAATACGCCAATATTTGCATCAAATTTGGTCTGGATATAGAAAGGTGCTGTTGGAACTGGCAAAATTTCCTTATGAAAGAAAGTAAGCTGAACACCCGCTTCGGCCAAAATGGGGTAATTGGGAGAACGGAAAGCCTCAAATTTTTCAGTATTGAACTTAATAGATCGATTTCCTCTAAACAACTGGTTATCGAAATAGATACAAACTTCCGGCACTACGGCTTTTCCATTGGCTTTTGTGGCAGCAATTTCCAATGCGGTAATAAGATTTTCTTTAGCATCGGTCCTGATTTCTCCAATTGGCAGCTGCGAGCCGGTTAAGATTACAGGCTTAGCCAAGTTTTTAAGCATAAAGCTTAGTGCTGATGCTGTGAAGGACATTGTATCTGACCCGTGTAAAATCACAAAACCATCAAATTCTTCATAATTATCCCTGATGAGTTCCGCGATGAAATTCCAATGACCGGGATGCATATTTGAGGAATCGATAATTGGCGTAAAAGAATGTACGGATAGCTGATAGTTCAGCCGAGCTAATTCGGGAACATTATCTTTAATTTGCTCGAAATCGAATGGAACTAGCGCACCAGTTGCGGCATCGTTTACCATTCCTATGGTGCCACCGGTGTAGATGATTAGTATCTTGGTCATTAAAGTACAGCTATGGTTTTGTTTTACAAATTAAACAACAATCGCACAGCTTTTTAAAACACAAAAATATTTTATCAAATAGTTAACTAATTGGGCAATAGATTGAGAAATGTATAAACAGATTGGTTATTTATACAGAAATCCGTAACTGTTGCCAAGCAACGCACGGCATCAATCCGATTAAAAAGATCAATAGTGTTCTAAAACGACAACCAAAAACCCTAACATTGACAATAGACAAACCGCTAAGATTCTTCGCTATGCTCAGAATGACAAAAACAAAGAGATCCTTTAAATTTTCTTTGGTTAACGTAAGCTCAAAAATTTAAATCCCGAATATCTTTCTTGAATTCTCTGTAGTCATTTCAGCTACCTCTTCTATGCTTATCCCATAAATATCGGCTACTTTTTGTGCAATATGCACCAAGTAACTGCTTTCATTTGGTTTTCCTCTGAATGGTACTGGAGCCAAATAAGGCGAATCTGTTTCAAGCACAATATACTTTATGGGAACATCAGCCAAAACTAAATCCAAACCAGCTTTTTTGTAAGTAACCACTCCTCCTATACCCAAATAAAATCCAAGAGCTATTGCCCGCTTAGCCTGTTCCAAGTTACCCGTAAAGCAATGAAAAATACCTCGCATTTTTTCGTGCTTGTTTTCTTCAAGTACTTCAAAAACTTCGTCAAACGCCTCACGACAATGAATCACAAAAGGCAAGTCGAGCTGCTTTGCCCATTCTATTTGTTGTTTAAAAGCCTCCTGCTGGATACCAAGGGTGGTTTTATCCCAGTAAAGATCTATACCTATTTCGCCAATGGCATAAATATCCCTGCCAGCAATACTCTGATAGATTTCCGCTAGTACTTCTTGATAATCTTCCTTCACATCACAGGGATGAAGGCCGGCCATTGCAAAGCAGTTTTCAGGATAGCTCTTCACCATTTCCTCAATCATCGCAATGGAAGCTACATCTACATTGGACAAAAACAAACGCTTTACGCCGTTTTCAAAACAGCGTTGCATTTGTTCTGCTCGTTTTTCTAAGTCCTTTTCGTAATACTGATGGGTATGGGTATCGGTAAGTAACATCCTACAAAGTTAGCTTTTTGCTTGGTTTGTTTGAATGATTGGAAAACTTAGGCATAAAAAAAGCCGTCCCTAAGGACAGCTTCTTTATGTTTAAATATTTTGATTAGTGCTGATGACCATCATTTGCAGAGTGACCTGCGGTTGGAGCAACTGGTGCTGGAGCTGGAACGGCACCTGCTTTTGGTTTAATTACATCTACAATCTCGATATCAAATACCAATGGGCTGTAAGGTGCAATTGGACCACCACCTTGCTCGCCATAACCTAATTTAGAAGGAATGATAGCGGTGATTTTACCACCTTTACCTACTAATTTTAATGCTTCGGTAAAGCCTGGTACTGTACTTCCAATTACCATTTTAGTTGGGCCATAAGGTCTGCCTGGCTGATGTACTTTAGCTTCTTTAGCTACTTTTTCATCGCTAGTATCAAAGACTTTATATTTTTTGTCTTCACCTTTTTTAGTGAATTTACCGGTATAGTTTACAGAGACTGTGTCGCCATCAACGGCTTTTTCGCCACTTCCTGGAGCGGTAATTACATATTGTAAACCACTTGCAGAAGTCTGTACTTTTAGATTGTTATCCTCAATAAAAGCCTTGATTTTAGCTGGTTCAGCAGCTTTCTTTTTATCCATATCAGCTTTGTAGTCTGCTTGGAAAAAATCACCAGCACGTTTTTGGAAAGTAGCGTCTGCTTCTTTAGGTCCTTTTTTGAAAACTTTTTCAATTTTCACAGTAAATACAATGTATTTATCGTTTTTGAACATTTCTGGTTTAGGCTGTTTAGTTTGCGCAGCCATTGTATCTAAATTGATTTTGAAAGTTGCACTGTCACCTTCTCCGAAAAGAGTCAATACATCTTGCATATCACCTGCATATTGTTTTTTACCTACAGGGAAAATTTGCGCTTGCTCGCTATCGTAAGTGCTACCCAAAACTGAATCTCTCTCATTTTTTTGGATGAAATTCAATTTTACCACGTCACCTTCTTTAATTTTTTCTTTACCTTCTGACTTGTGGATTTTGTACAACAAGCCTCCTGGACCTTTTTTCTCTGTGTTACAAGCTGCTAGACCTAAAGTAGCCGCTAGCAGAATTACTAAACTTTTTTTCATTTATGATTTAAATTGTCTTTTTCGAAACCATCTCAGCAAGAGCTATGATGCTTCATTTATTGGTTTTTATTTTATTTTAATCTTCGCATTAAAAGCCCGCTAAGTTAACGAGCTTTCTGATTATTTTTATATTTATTTGTTTATTTTCTAAACTATTGCAATAGTTGGGTTTTATACTCGGGCAATATGGCTTTAAAATCTGCAATAGTTTCGGCCAAACCTTTATCGGAAGCACCACCAGCAGCATTTCTGTGTCCACCTCCTTGAAAATATTTCTTACAGATTTCATTTGCTGGGAAATCGCCTGTTGAGCGCAGGGATAATTTCACTCTATCTGTTCTTTCAATGATAAAAGCGGCCAGCCTTATACCATTGATAGACAGTGCGTAATTCACAATACCTTCGGTATCGCCCGTCATGATCTGATATCTTTCCAGTTCTTCTTTGGTGGCACTGATGATTGCCGTATTATATTCTCTTAGTATTTCCAATTTGTTGGATAAACAGTAGCCCAAAAACTTCAATCGGTTTTCGGAAACATTATCATACACCAACTGGTGGATGCGCCAATGCTCGGCGCCCAGATCAATTAAATCGGCAGCAATGCGATAAACCGTTGAGGTAGCGGAAGGGAAACGGAATGAACCTGAATCTGTCATGATACCGGTATAAAGACAGGTGGCCACGTCTTTATTCACCTTTTCCGGCTCCTCCATTACATTTACGATGAAATCATAAACCAATTGGGCGGCAGCACAGGCATTAATATCCCAATGGCGATAGTCATCAAAATCTTCTGGCTCCAAATGATGATCAATCATTAATTTGATTGCTGAGCTATTTCTGATATGTTCGCCTAATTCGTTGATACGGCCCAACGTATTGAAATCTAGGCAAAAAATCATTTTGGCTTCATTTACCAAGCTTACCGATTTTTCTACCTGTTCGGTATAGATGATGACGTCGGAATTGTTGGGCATCCAATGCAAAAACTCTGGATAGTCTGTTGGGGTAATTAAGCTAACGTGATGGCCTTTTTGAATCAGATAGGCATACAAGCCTAATGATGAGCCCATTGCATCACCATCTGGCTTATGGTGTGTGGTGATCACAATTTGCTGAGGCGTTGAAAGTAGTTCTTTAAGTTCTGGTACCGATATCATAGTCTATAGCTGCGAAGTTACTGATTTATTGATTAACTGTTAAATTGGTGAATTGTTTAATGATGTACTTTTATACTTCTTATTATACGTAGTATTGTCTTTGCTTTTTAAACCTGATTGAAGTATAAATCCTTTTTGTTTTTTGAAACAAAAAGATTGTAACGAAAAGCAGGACTGCCGAACAAAAAGGTGCTAGTGAATGTTTTTCATAATATCATCAAATAAAGTTTTCTTACGCTCTCCCTTAATTATTTACGTCAATAATTGTACTTTTGCAAAAAATTATAAAAATGAGCACAAATAGAACTTTTACTATGATTAAACCGGATGCTGTTGCTAACGGACACATGGGTTCAATCATAAATGATATCACTAATGCAGGTTTTAAAATTATTGCATTGAAATACACTAAACTTTCTGCTGAAAAAGCTGGTGAGTTTTATGCCATCCACAAAGAGCGTCCTTTCTATAACGACTTGGTAAGCTTTATGTCTTCAGGTCCTATTGTAGCTGCTATTTTGGAGAAAGATAATGCGATTGAAGAATTTAGAAAATTGATTGGTGCTACTAACCCTGCTGAAGCTGCCGAAGGCACTATCCGTCAGAAATATGCTAAGTCAATTGATGCTAACGCGATCCACGGTTCTGACTCAGATGAAAACGCTCAAATTGAAGGCGATTTCTTCTTTACCGCTGACGAGCGTTTTTAATCGCACTGACAGAGAATATTTCAAGAAAGCTTTACTCACCTGAATAAAGTTTAAAATATCATAAGCACCTTTTTTGGGTGCTTATTTTTTATTGTATCTTTCGCTTTTTAACATAAACAATGAAGAAACTATTTTTAGTAGCCTTAGCTTCTGCTGCAGTTTTTAACGCTGCTGCGCAGACCAAACCTAAAACCAAAACAACTCCAGTTAAAGCCAAAACAACTACCAGCAAACCTGTTGCTAAACCAATTGCTTTAAAAACTAAGTTAGATTCGGCGAGTTATGCTTTTGGCATTGCCATGGGTAACAACCTAAAATCTGGCGGATTAGAAAGCTTAAATTATGACCTGTTAAATAAAGGTTTAAAGGATGCTTTTAACAAAGATGCCAAGCCATTGATGAACGAACAAGCTTCGCAAATGGCGATTAACAGCTTATTCGAGAGTTTAAGCAAAGTGCGTGAAGCAAAAGAAAGGGTTAAGTTTGAGCCAACCATTAAAGAAGGCGAAACTTTTTTAGCACAGAACAAAACTAGGTCTAGCGTTAAAACTACGGCTTCGGGTTTGCAGTACGAAGTGCTTAACCCAGGAACTGGTGCGCAACCTAAGGTTACCGACCAAGTCACCGTGCATTATAAAGGTACTTTACTTAACGGCTTTGAATTTGACAGCTCATATAAACGTGAACAGCCGGCTACTTTTGGATTGAACCAAGTAATTCCAGGGTGGACAGAAGGTGTTCAGTTGATGAAAGAAGGTGCGAAATATAAATTTTTCATCCCCTACAAATTGGCTTATGGCGCTAGGGGTGCCGGACAAGATATTCCTCCTTACAGCACTTTGATTTTTGAAGTGGAGCTGATCAAGGTTGGAGAGCCAGAGAAAGAAAAAGAGCAATAGCGTTATATCGTAATTGCAATAAATACATACGTTTTAGACTTACGAAGTTTTAAAAACTTTGTAAGTCTTTTTTATAAAAACCTATATGAAATTTCTAGAAAAGCTACAGACCCTGCTTCCTATTGGTTATCTATATTTAATCATCTTAGGGCTAATTAAGGAAAGTATGTTGTTCAACAGCCTTGGCATTAACATTTTGAAATATTCATCTATTACAGATATTTTGATCAGCCCAATAGCTGATATCACCTCTAAGCTGGGTATTTTCATTGCGATAGTCACTTTCATATTGATTTTATTCCTACTAATGCTGCTAATCATTAAAAACAGCCATAAAAAGTGGGTACAAAAAGTAGTGGCCATGAAAAATCAGGAAGTGCAGTTGAGCAAGTCTGAAATTACTAAAAAAATCTACAAGTTTTTCTTGGTCTTAGTCGCTTTTGAACTGTTTTCTATCTTTATTGGATTAGGCCTTGGCCAGGGCAATCGTTTAGCTGCAGCGATCAAAAATAACCAACTTCAATACAACTATCAGATCAATTTCAGCGATGATAAAAAGGACGATATCTATTTGATAGACGTCAATAGCTCTTATTATTTTTATGTCAGTAAAGGCGATAAGCATATCAAAATAGCGCCAATAGGTTCTGTAAAAAACCTAGCGCTCATTAACAACGATAAACTATAAACCTTTTTCTTCAAACCTTTTCTTTTGTTTTGCTGTTAGGTTAAAAAACATTTAACAGTTATGAAAAGATTGATGCCCCTTGCTCTTGTCGCCTTAACGGCTAGCACATTGAGCAGCTGCGAATTGGTTGAAGGTATTTTTAAAGCCGGGATGTGGACTGGGATAATCCTGGTAGTGGTTGTGGTTGCTCTTATTATATGGATAGCAGCAAAACTTTTTGGTGGAAGTAAGGACTGATGCTTACAAAAACACAATATCGGTAATTACCTGCGAGCCGGCTTTTTCGTTGAGTTTATCTACAATAGCACTTTTCACAATCAGCAATTCATTTTTTACTACGGATGATTCTATCCTTACGAATAGCTTACGTTGGTGGATATAGATTTGCTTGGTTCTATTGGCTACTGCGGTTCCCATAATTTCTGGCCACATGGCTACTACGCCGGTTTCATCAAACTTGCCACGCAATTTATAATGGTTCAGCAGCTTGTCAATAGCCTGTTTTAAGGTAATATCGTTAGGTTTACGCATGGCTTACACTCCCTTCGTTTACTTCAAATAAATCAACTTCAATAGCAATTTCCTCAAACACTTTGGCTACACGTTGTTTATCCGTATCTGTAATGAAAATCTGCCCAAAATCACGATGCGAAACCATTTCCATCAGTTTATGAATACGATGTTGATCTAGTTTATCAAATATATCATCAAGCAACAGCAAAGGCTTAAAGTCCTTAAACTTCTGCAGATAGCTATATTGAGCCAATTTTAATGCAATTAGAAATGATTTTTGCTGACCTTGGGAGCCAAATTTTTTCATAGGCATTCCAGCAATTTCAAATTGCAATTCATCTTTGTGGATGCCTACTGTAGTACGTTCTAACAACCTATCCTTCTCAATGGCTTGCGTTAACAATGTCTCAAAATTTTGCTCGTTTAGCTGCGACTGGTAGCTTAGGGAAACCTGTTCGGCATTATTGGTCAAAAATTGGTAGTGTTTATCAAAAAGAGGAATGAAATTCGATAAAAACTGCTTCCGTTTCTCAAATATAATGTTTCCTGAATTTACCAACTGCTCGTCTAAAATTTGTAACAAAGCTACATCCAACGTTCTGGTAGCAGCTATTTGTTTAAGTAGCGCATTTCTATTGAGCAGATGTTTGTTATAGGTAATCAGTTCATCAAGGTATCGGCTATCGGTTTGAGAAATTACATTGTCTACAAATCTGCGTCTTTCCTCGCTACCATCCATAATGAGGTTAATGTCGTATGGCGAAATCATCACCACAGGGAACAAGCCTATATGATCTGCTAGCTTATCGTATTCTTTCTTGTTTCTCTTGAAAGATTTTTTCTGATTGCGTTTTAAACCACATGAAATCTTATCTGCTTTCTCGTCACGAACAAAATCGCCCTGCACCAAAAACAACTCCTCGCCTGTTTTAATTTGTTGGCTATCGATGGGATTAAAGTAACTTTTACAAAGGCAAAGGTAGTGTATGGCATCAAGCAAATTAGTTTTACCAGCACCGTTATTACCCACAAAAGCCGTTACCGAATTAGAAAAAATCAGGTCGGCGGAATTGTAATTTTTAAAGTTTAAAAGGGTAAGATTTTTTAGCCACATAACAGGAAGGCCAAAGTTACCCATTTTTACAGTAGCTTATATACTTAACTTTAATTAAATGATTTAAAAAGAGTTGATACTTTAAATGAAAAATGTATTTTTGCAATCCTTTAATTTTAAACTAAAAATGTCTGCAACAGAGAAAGAAACAGCACAACCAGTAAAAAAAGGTTCATTTATACAAGAAAACACTAAAAGTTTAGCTTTTATTGCTGGAGCGATAATCGTTTTGATTGGTATTTTTATCTGGTATCAAGGAGTATATTTAAAAAATAGAGCTGAAGAGGCTGCAAGCAAAATGTTCAAAGCTGAGCAATTTGTAGGCGTTGATTCATTGGCCAACCAAGCTATTAAGGGCGAAGGCGGTTTTGATGGATTAGAGACAATTGCAAAAGAGTATGAAAACACTAAATCTGCTAACCTAGCTAATCTTTACTTAGGTGGCATTTATTTACGTAAAGGCGAATACAAAAAAGCAGTTGATGCTTTAAGTAAATACAGTGCAACAGGCAGTCCAATTGCAGATCCATTGGCACTTGGTCTTTTAGGCGATGCTTACAGTGAGTTAAAAGACTACAAACAAGCATCTACTTATTACAAAAAGGCGATTGACAAATCTTCAAACAAATTCACTTCACCAATGTTCCTTAAAAAATTAGGCTTGGTAAACGAAACTTTGAAAGATTATAAAGGTGCTGAAGAAGCTTATACTAAAATCAAAACGCAATTCCCTGAAAGTGCGGAAGCGCAAATGATTGACTCGTATATTGCTAGAGCAGCAGCTCAAACAAAATAATTCTCCTGAAAGGGATTAAAAAAAAGGCTTCCAAAATTGGGAGCCTTTTTTTGTTGCTATTAGTACGATGTTGTTCAAGCGTCAAACTTCTCAAGTTTCCAATAAATCAACAATAAAAACCTATCTTTGCTTTCATGGCAACACACCTTAAAAACCTTTCAGATTTTTCACATACGACTATTCCATCTGGCAAAAACTATAAAATAGCAATTGTAGTTGCGGAGTGGAATGCGAAAATAACAGGAGCGCTTTACCAAGGTGCTTTTGATACCCTTCTTAAGCATGATGTTGAAGAGGCTAACATTCTTTCTTTAAGTGTACCGGGCACTTTTGAACTTACAGGCGCCGCCGACATTCTTTTAACCAAGAGAAAAGATATTGATGCGGTAATCTGTATCGGCTGCGTGATCCAAGGCGACACCAAACACTTTGATTTCATTTGTGAAGCTGCTGCACAGGGCATTACCAATGTAGGCATCAAACATAGCAAACCCGTAATTTTTGGCGTATTGACCACTAACGATGAGCAACAGGCTATTGAAAGGGCTGGCGGCAAACATGGTAATAAAGGCGATGAGGCTGCAATTACAGCGCTTAAAATGGTAGAATATTCGTTAAATCTTTAAGGAGTATAAAGCAAGCTTTAAAACTTTTAACTTTCAGCATACTATTTACAACTTTTTTGTACCTTAGTTATTCGAAAACAATCATTTTAAAATGAAGAAAATAGCTATTCTATTGTTATTTGCGTTCTGCGCCATCGCAGTATTAGAATCATGCTCAAACCGTCTATGCCCTGCTTTCAGCTCTTATCCAGAAGCAAAAGGAAGAAGAAGGTAGTAATGAAGGATTGGATACAGTTAAATTATATTTCTCAAATCGACGGCATTAAGGCAGGTGAAGGGTATAGCTTAATTTTTAAGCATAGCACTCGCTGTTCCATCAGTATGATGGCTAAAAGGACTTTCGAAAGGTATTGGGATGTAGTTCCCGACCACGTCAGTCTTTATTTTCTTGACTTGATTAGCTACCGTGATGTTTCAGCCTATATTGCCGAAACTTTTCAGGTTCACCATGAATCTCCCCAAATATTACTTATTAAGAATGGTGAGTGTATTTTGGATGCTTCACATGGAGATATATCAGCAGACGAGGTTGCTGAAGTGGTAAATGCTTAACATCTTTTAACCATTAAAGAGTTTAAAAAGTTAAGTTCGGCTAGCTTCACAAGAGTACTATCAAAGCCTAACGCGTACCAAAAACTTATTTTAATAGCTTAAAATTAAAAAAGCTCCGAAGTAGATTCGGAGCTTTTTTATATATGCGTACCAGTTGCTACGCAACTACAGTTTCATCTAACTTTAATGCTGCAGAAGTACGTTGACGTGTTTCTTGACAAAGTTCATTATCTTCAGCAAGTTTCTGTCCGTAACTTGGAATCATCTCTCTGATTTTACTTTGCCAATCGGCGGTTTGCATTCGCTTTTTAAAACATTTACCTAGCAATTCTAGCATAATCGAAACAGCAGTTGAAGCGCCTGGAGAAGCACCTAACAACGCCGCAATTGAACCGTCGCCGGCACTTACCACTTCTGTACCAAACTCCAAGATTCCACCACCACTTGGCTTCTTCTTGATTACTTGTACACGCTGGCCAGCAATCTCTAATTCCCAATCTTTAATGTCAGCATTTGGCATGTATTCCTTTAGTGCCTCAAATCTATCTTCTGGAGATTGACGAACCTGTTCAATCAAATATTTAGTGAGGTCGATACTCTTCAGCCCTGCTGAAATCATTGGACGGATATTGCTAAACTTAATAGAAGCAGCCAGGTCAAAATAAGAACCATTTTTAAGGAACTTTGTAGAGAAACCAGCGTAAGGGCCGAACAACAAAGCTTGCTTACCGTTAATTACCCTAGTATCTAAATGCGGCACCGACATAGGAGGCGCTCCTACAGCCGCCTTGCCATATACTTTAGCATGATGGCGTGCAATAACCTCTTCATTAGTACACTTTAACCATTGGCCACTTACTGGGAAGCCTCCAAAACCTTTACCTTCTTTGATATTAGATTTTTCTAACAGTAGCAAGGAGCCTCCACCCGCGCCAATAAATACAAATTTGGCCAAACGTTTCCTTCTTTTACCGCTATCCAGATTTTTCACTTTCACCTCCCAAGTGCCGTCATCCTGTTTGTCGAGGTCACGGATTTCGTGATGAAAATGTAGTGCCACATTATCTTGCTTTGCTAAATAATTGAACATTTCCCTGGTTAAGGAACCAAAGTTAACATCGGTACCTAAATCCATCTTCGTTGCTGCAATTGGCTCATTTTCATCCCGTCCTTCCATCACCAATGGAATCCATTCTTTTATTTCTGAAGGATTTTCACTGTACTGCATCTCGCTGAATAAATTGCAAGCTTTAAGATTGGTATAGCGGGTCTTCAGATAGTCAACGTTCTTTTTGCCCCATACAAAACTAAGGTGAGGAATATTTCTGATGAACGAACAAGGATCTTTCAAAATACCCTTATCTAGCAAATAAGTCCAGAACTGCTTAGAAACCTCAAAAGATTCTGCAATAGAGACCGCTTTCTTCACATCAACGGTACCATTAGCCTTTTGCGGGGTATAATTCAGTTCGCAAAAAGCCGAGTGGCCAGTTCCTGCATTGTTCCACGCATCAGAACTTTCAGCAGCAGCAACGTCTAAACGTTCATAAATTTCTATGCTTAAATTAGGGTTAAGCTCTTTGAGCAGTACGCCAAGCGTAGCGCTCATGATACCCGCCCCAATTAAAATAACATCTGCGTCGGTTTCAACAACCGTCTTTTTTTTTCTACTCATTTTAAACCAAATATAAATACCTGCCGTAGTTAGCAGGAGAATATGCTAATAACTAAACGTTATTTCTTGCTTAATATCAGGGTGCAAACTATATGCCACTGGGCAAGTTTTAGCTGCTCTTTCAATAATCGTCTTTTCTTTTTCCGTGAAGTTATTGGCCGGAAAATGAAGTTCGACATGTATTTCGCTTACCCTACGCGGATTTTCGGCCATTACTTTGGTAATTTCCGCTTTTGTTCCATCAATATTAAAACCGTGATTTCTCGCCGCAATGCCCACAATGGTGAGCATACAATTGCCTAAAGAAGTTGCCAATAAATCGGTTGGAGAAAAAGCTTCCCCTTTACCCTGATTATCGGTTGGTGCATCGGTAATAATTTCCTTACCCGACTTCAAATGTATTGAAGTAGTTCTGAGGTCTCCCGTGTAAGTTATTTCTGAGGTCTTCATAGCTCAAATTTTCGCAAATTTAGTGCTTAAAATCAAAAAATTATGTAATAAAATTGAAGTTTTATTTACTGTTTTACATTTAACAGAAAAAGTCTTTCAAAATCCGTTTTCCCACGCCTTGCATTTTTTACCATTTCCATAAAAAACACCACTTTACGACTTATGTTTTTATTAAAATGGTGGATTAACAGCCACTGTACTGCTTGATTTGTAAACCGATGGTGAAATGCCCGTATATTTCTTGAAAAACTTTCCAAAAAAAGATTGGTCGCTAAAACGCAATTCGTCCGCCACTTGTGAAACATTCATCACATGCGACGAAAGTAATACCTTTGCTTCGTTAATCACCATTTCATCGATAATTTCGCCAGCAGTTTTACCCGTTACTGCCTTTACCACTTGCGATAAATGTCTAGAAGTTACAAATAGCTGTTTTGCATAATATTGCACTCTTTTTTCGTTCTTAAAGTTTTCGCTCAGCAGATTAAGGAAGTTGGTGGTCAGTTCTTCTTGTCGGTTAAGCTTTACAGGAATGAAAACCCTGTACTTACTATAAACAATAAGAATCTCATAAAGCACCGAAATGAAACTATGGCGTATTACATCTTTAAAATGAGGGGTGGTGTCAGGCAAATTGATTTTCTTTTTTAAGGATTTTAGTGAGAATACTAGGTCTTCAAACTCTTCATCATTCAAAGAAAATTTGTGAACCAAATCGGTAGAGAACAAGTGCACAATTTCAGCCCCGTTCAAAAATACGCCCTGTTCCTTCAAATATTCCTTCTTAAAGCCCATGCTAATGAACTCAAAGTCATCTGACATTTCGTATAGTTCACAAAGGCTTCCTGGTGTCACTAGGTACACATCCTTCGCTTTCATGCAGTTTTTCACAAAATTGTTCTGAAAAACAAAATGCCCCTTCTGCACCACAATAACGGCAAAAGAATTAGACCTGAAAGGCTCGTTAAATGTCATAAAGGGTTTTATTTCAGCACTGGTCAGCACATTCATGTTGCCACCATTGATTAAACCTTCTTCTAAACATTTCTGCTCTACTTTGTTCATCATCACTTGCGTTTTTCTAAGTTATTTTTATGTAAATTATCATAGTGTTATCCATACACTGCAAATTTGAACAACTATTACAAAATTACCAATATTGTTATTAAAATTTCAAACGGCTTTTTTCATCAAAGTATTGCAAAGTATAGTAGTTAATAGGGTAAAACAAACACTTTGATTACAAAAATAGCTTTTGTTTACCAAATGTCAGATTTATTAAAATCATACATTTTGACCAATAAGCAATACTTTTGTACCACTCCCTCCGACTAAAACTTTTATTAAATTTGCGGGATTTTATTAATTCTCATTTATTAAATCGTTAAATTTATGTTATTAACGAGAGTAACATGTTTAACAGGAGTTAAGTCTAACACAAATTTGGAATGTTATTCTTTTAAACCTCGAGAGAATTAATATCAAACTACAAATGACCTAATTGCATAAAAATATGCGTAAAAAATTACAAGATAGAATAGCTTCGTTTCAAGACGCCAAAATGATTAAAGAAAGAGGCTTATATCCATATTTCCGCTCCATCGACTCTGCACAAGATACAGAAGTAATGATCAACGGAAAAGAAGTATTGATGTTTGGCTCCAACTCATATCTTGGGTTAACCAACCATCCTAAAATTAAGGAAGCCTCGCAAAAAGCAATCGAAAAATATGGCACTGGATGCGCTGGATCAAGATTTTTAAACGGAACGTTGGATATCCACTTAGAACTAGAAAGCCGTTTAGCTGCTTACGTTGGTAAAGAAGCCGCAGTATTGTTCAGCACTGGATTTCAGGTAAACCTTGGCGTAATTTCTTGTTTGTTAGACAGAAACGACTACCTTATTTTAGATGAATACGATCATGCCTCTATCATTGATGGTAGCCGTTTATCGTTTTCACGTTCTATCAAATATGCGCATAACGACATGAACGATTTGCGTGCAAAATTAAGTCGTTTACCAGAAGATGCAGCCAAACTGATTGTATCTGATGGGATTTTTAGCATGGAAGGTGATTTAGTGAACTTGCCTGAAATGGTAAAAATTGCCGACGAGCTTGGTGCTAACATCATGATGGATGACGCCCATAGCTTAGGTGTAATTGGATTTAATGGTGCTGGTACTGCCTCTCATTTTAACCTTACAGATAAGGTTGACTTGATCATGGGTACTTTCAGTAAATCATTAGCTTCATTAGGTGGTTTTATCGCTGCTGATGAAGATACGATTGAGTTCATTAAACACAGAGCCCGTTCATTAATGTTCAGCGCTAGTATGCCTCCTGCCGCAGTGGCAAGTGTAATTGCAGCTTTGGACATCATCGAATCAGAGCCAGAAAGAATTGACAAATTATGGGCGAATACCAATTACGCCAAAAAACTATTGCTGGAAGCAGGTTTTGAAATTGGTCATCCGGAAAGCCCAATCCTACCTATTTACATTAGAGATAACGAAAAAACCTTCTTAATTACCAACATCCTGCAAGAAAATGGCATTTTTGTAAACCCTGTGGTTTCTCCAGCTGTTCCTTCAGATGCATCTTTAATTAGGTTCTCTTTAATGGCTACGCACTCATTTGAACAGATAGAAACAGCTATCGACAAACTGAAATTAGCCTTTAAAGAAGCAAGTGTAAACTTAGTTGGGGCATCGTTGTAAAATGGCACAAATTGTACCTGTAACAGACAAGAGACTGTTAGCAAAGTTCATTGATTTCCCTCATGAACTATATAAAAACGACCCTTTTTACGTACCTGAATTGCACATTGCTCAACGTGATATGCTAACTCCAGGTAAACATCCGTTTCACGATCACGCTAAAATGCAATTATTTTTAGCGGTAGAAGGCGAAAAAATAGTAGGTAGAGTTGCTGCTATTATTAACGGCAACCATAACACAACCAAAAATGTAAGCGAAGGTTTTTTCGGTTTCTTTGACACCGTAAATGATAAAGCTGTTAGCCAACTGTTGCTTAATGCAGCACAAAACTGGCTAAAAGAGAATGGGCAAACTTCAATCATGGGTCCCGTTAACTTCTCTACCAACGACATTTGCGGGTTATTGATTAAAGGCTTTGACGGTCCTCCAGTGGCCATGATGCCTTACAATGCGCCTTACTATCTTCCATTGTTAGAAAATTTCGGTTTTACCAAAAAGGTAGATTTAAGGGCTTACAAATACACCGCAGGAAATTATAACGATAGGTCGGTAAGCTTATTAGAAGGTTTGGAAAACCGACTAAAAAGAAGCAACATCATTATCAGAAAAATTAACCTTAAGAAATTTAAGGAAGAAGCAGCTGCTTTAAGAGAAGTGTACAACAGTGCTTGGGATAAAAATCTTGGTTTTGTACCGATGACTGACAAGGAGTTTGATTACACTGCCAACGATTTAAAAATGGTCTTGGATACCGACTTCTGCTACATCGCCGAGCAGGATGGCAAATTGGTGGGTTTTGCATTGGCCATTCCAGATATCAACCAAATTCTTATTAAAATTAAAAAGGGTCGATTGTTCCCTACTGGTTTATTAAAGCTGTTATTGGGCAAGAAGAAAATCAACGGAATCCGTATTTTATTACTGGGTGTGGTTGATGGTTATAGAAAATTAGGTATTGAAGCCTGCTTGTATGGAAGAATTATCAAAGCTTTTAAAGCAAGGAACTTCCAATACGCAGAAGCAAGCTGGACTTTGGAAGACAACGATATGGTTAATCGTCCTATTGAAAACATAGGAGGTCAGCTATACCGAGAATATAGGATACTGGAAAAAGCGATATAAGTTTTTATGAGCAAAAAGGTGTTGATTACAGGTGCGAGTGGATTTGTGGGCTATCACTTAATTGTTACCGCAATTGAGCATGGTTTAGAAGTTTATGCTGCCGTTCGTCCAAATAGTAATACCTCGCATCTTAAAGAACTAAACATTAACTATGTTAATCTTAACTTCAGTGCTGTTGACGAACTGAAAGCTGAACTGGAAGAAAAACAGTACACCTATGTTATACATGCTGCTGGCACTACCAAAGCAAAAACCTTACAAGAATACAATAAGGTTAATGCCGAGTATAGCAGAAATTTAGCCTTGGCAGCGTCGTTAGTGAACTACAAATTGGAAAAATTTGTATTTGTAAGCAGTTTAGCAGCCATTGGGCCAATTACTGATTTTAATACCACCATTAACGACAATGCCGTTGCCCACCCCGTAACTTTTTACGGAATGAGCAAAAAACTGGCCGAAGAGTACCTCAATAAAATTGAGAATCTGCCTTTGATTACCGTTAGGCCAACGGCAGTTTACGGCCCTAGGGAGAAAGATATTTTTATACTGTTTAAGACCATTAACCAAGGTTTAGAGCCTTACATTGGGAGGTTTAACCAACAATTAAGCTTCATCTACGTTAAGGATTTAGCAGAAGTGATCATTCGTTTTTTAAAATCGGAAGTGGTTCACAAAACCTACAATATTTCCGACGGTTTGGCCTACGATAGATATGCTTTGGCAGATGGCCTAAAAAAGGCATTGCAGAAAAAAACTTTGAAAATGCACATCCCTTTGGGAATTATAAAAGGTTTAGCGGGCTTTATGGATACCATGTATGCTAGGAGCAGTAAAACACCAACGCTAAACAAAGAAAAAATAAAAGAGCTTACCGCACCAAATTGGGCCTGCAACATTGAGAACCTAAAAAAGGACCTGCAGTTTGAGCCTCAATATAATTTAGAAAAAGGATTGGCAGAAACCGTAAAGTGGTATAAAGCAAATCACTGGTTGAAATAAACGTTTGAGTGAAAAGTTGGAAGTACAAAGTCTAAATACTAAGTACTCATTACTAAATACTAATAATAGATTAAACACATAATAAATAACAATAATGAAAAAGCAAGTAGAAGGAGCTAATGGGAAATTAGGTATTATGATGCCTGGCCTAGGTGCTGTAGCTACCACCATGATTGCGGGTGTAGTTGCTGCTAGAAGAGGCCTATCTAAACCTATTGGATCTTTAACACAAATGGGAACTATTCGTGTTGGTAAAAGAACAGATAATAACGAGCCGTTAATTAAAGACTTTGTTCCCCTAGCAAAATTAGAAGACTTAGCATTTGGTGGTTGGGATGTGTATGAAGATAATGTGTACGATGCTGCAATGAAGGCGAAGGTAATTGACGGACATCTTTTGTATGAAATCAAAGATGAACTAGAAGCCATCAAACCTTACAGAGCTGCATTCGACAAAAACTACGTTAAAAACTTAGACGGAACTTACGTTAAAGAAGCTGCTACAAAATGGGATTTAGCTCAACAAGTAATTGAAGATATCAAAGACTTTAAAGCTAAAAACAATTGCGAACGTATCGTATTGGTATGGTGCGGTTCTACAGAGATCTATTTAGAGCCAAGTGCAGTTCACCAAACTTTAGCTGCTTTTGAGCAAGGTTTAAAGGACAACGATCCTAATATTGCGCCAAGTATGATCTATGCCTATGCGGCATTAAAATTAGGTTATGCTTATGCAAATGGAGCGCCTAACTTAACGGTAGATATTCCTGCAATGTTAGAGTTGGCTAAACAAACGCAAACTCCAGTTGCTGGTAAGGATTTTAAAACTGGTCAAACATTGATGAAAACAGTTTTAGCTCCAGGTTTAATGGCACGTTCTTTAGGTGTACGTGGTTGGTTCTCTGACAACATTTTAGGTAACCGTGATGGCTTGGTATTAGATGATCCAGATAACTTCAAAACTAAAGAAGTATCTAAATTAGGTGTACTGGAAGATATTTTCAAACCAGAGCAAAACCCTGATTTGTATGGCGATATGTACCACAAAATCCGTATCAACTACTACCCTCCTCACGGTGATAACAAAGAGAGCTGGGATAACATCGATATTTTCGGATGGATGGGCTACAAAATGCAGATCAAGATCAACTTCTTGTGCCGCGACTCTATCTTAGCTGCTCCTATCGTTTTAGATTTGGCTTTATTCTCGGATTTAGCTAAACGTGCCGGCATGAGTGGTATTCAAGAGTGGTTATCATTCTACTTGAAATCTCCACAAACGAAAGAAGGATTACGTCCAGAGAACGATATCTTCAAACAATTAGAGAAATTACATAATACCTTGCGCTATTTTATGGGTGAAGAGTTGATCACTCACTTAGGGCTTGATTATTACGAAGAAAACTAATAAAAACTAGGGAATTGTAGCCCTAAGATAAAAACTGTTTAAGTAGGATAGCACTGCTTTGATTAAGTGAAATAAACAGATCAAACGAACTAACCAACTTAAACAGTTTACCAAGAAATTATCTTTTGTCTGCAAATTGTAATTTACCACTTAATACTCAAAAAACAGCTAACGGAAACTCTAGATTTAAAAAAAGTTTCCATAGTTTTGCGGTGTTATAAAATTTAGGAAGTGAATTGCTTTAACCCTAAGAAATTGAAAAGTGATATTTCACAAAATCATATCAACCAGCCTGGGAATTGGATATATAGGTAAGGGAGCTGGCACCTATGCGGCCATTTTCACCTGCCTTTTATGGTACTTTTTTTTAGCTGGCCAGTATGAACCGAAACTTGCCCCTGCTTTGATCACCTTGTTGCTAACCTTACAGGGAATAAGAAGCGCAAACGAAGTAGAAGTACTTTGGGGCAAAGACCATCAGCGGGTGGTTATTGATGAAGTTGCAGGGATGTGCATTTCACTACTTTTTATTCCAGTAACTGTTGAATATGTAATAGCTGGTTTAGTATTGTTCAGATTTTTCGACATTGTTAAACCCTTAGGTATTCGCAAACTGGAAAAATGGCCTGGAGGTTGGGGCGTAATGGCCGACGATATTTTGGCGGGCATTTATGCGAACATCGTCCTACAAACAATAATTTTCTTCAACATATTTTAAAGAAAATGTTAACCTTTTTAAAAGCACAAGCCTCGTCACTAACCGCAACGTTAGTTGATTATTTTACCACTTGGTTTTGTGTAAGTTTTTTGGGGTTATGGTATGTTGCAGGGAGTGTGACAGGAACAGTTGCTGGTGGCTGTGTAAACTTCTACATGGGGCGTAATTGGGTCTTTAATTCTACCGATAAAGACATTAAGCCTCAAATTGTGAAGTATATTTTGGTGTGGTGTGGCAATCTTTTGATTGTAACCACCGGAGTTTACATACTCACTCATTTTTTGGGCATTAACTATATGCTGTCTAAGATTCTCGTTTCTGGGTTAATCGGTACAATTTACAATTACTTCATGCAGAAGCAATTCATTTTCACACAGTAGAAATGAAACACACATATAAAATATTGATTTATGCACTGATTTTTTTAAGTGCTACTGTGATAGGTGTATCATCGGCATTTGCCCAAAAAACCACCATTACAGGAACAGTTAGAGATGCTGTTACTAAGGAAACTCTTCCTTATGTATCGATTTTCTTTAACGATACACGTATGGGCACACAAACCGATATTGATGGAAATTTCAAAATCAGCACCAACGAAGATTACAACCAACTGAAATTTAATTATGTTGGCTACGAGGTTTTAATCAAGAACATTGTGGTAGGACAAGCCCAAAAAATAGATGTGCTTTTAAAATCAAATGCCCAATCGTTAAACGAAGTAACCATCATAGCTGGTAAAAAAAGATATTCGAACAAAAACAATCCAGCAGTCGAGCTCATCAGGCAGGTGATTGAACATAAAGATGAAAATCAGCCTAAAGCCTACGAAACGGTACAATACAAAGAGTATGAAAAAATGCTCTTTTCCATCAGTAACATCTCTGAGAAATTCAAGAACAAGCGCATGTTCAGGAATTATCAGTTTCTTTTCCAAGAGCAAGATTCTACACAAATTGGAGGCAAAAACCTATTGCCAGTCTACATACAGGAAAAATTGGCCAGTCAATACTTGAGCTTCTCTCCAGATAAGAGCAAGACTGTAGTATTGGCTGAAAAACAGGTGCAGTTTGACAGCAGATTTATTGACAACGAAGGTATGAAGGCCTATTTCGATAGGATGTACCAAAACATCAATATCTACGACAATAACATTTCGGTAATGAGTAATGATTTTTTGAGCCCTATTGCCAATTCCTCACCAACTTTCTATAAGTTTTTCATTACCGATACCTTAAAAAATCAAACGCCTAATGTTATTGAACTTTCGTTCACGCCGCGTAACAAAGGCGACATGTTATTTGAAGGAAAAATTTACATTACCATGGATGGCAATTATGCCGTACACAGTGCTTCATTTGGCGTGAACAAAAACATCAACCTTAACTTTGTAAGGGCATTACAAGTCGATCTAGATTTTGAGAAGAATGTAGATAATCGCTATTACTTGAGCAAAAGCAACCTCATTGCAGATTTCGGAATCAGCAAAAACAAAGGCTGGGGTTTCACCGGCGAGCGTAGCGTAAACTATAAGGAATACAAAACCAATATTGAAATTCCCGATACTGTTTTTTCTGGCAAGAAAATCGAAATACTTGCTGGCGCAGAAAAAAGGTCGGATGAGTTTTGGCTAAAAAACCGTTTGGATACCATTCCAGAAAAGCAGCTCAAAATTTATAGCAATATTGATACTCTACAAAATCTGCCTTCATTTAAGCGTACCATGCAAATTGTAACCTTGCTATTTGCAGGTTATCAAAACTTGGGACCTTATGAAATTGGCCCCGTAAATACATTTTATAGCTTTAACAATGTAGAAGGTTTCCGTTTACGCTTAGGTGGACGTACTACACCCGAATTGAGCAAAAGATATTATTTTGAAAACTATGCGGCCTATGGATTTAGGGACGAGAAATGGAAATTCTTCCTATCGGCGACCTATTCGTTGAATAACAAATCCATTTACAAGTTTCCTCAAAACTATATCAGGGCAAGTTTCCAGAGAGACACCAAAATACCTGGACAAGAGTTACAATTTGTGCAGGAAGACAACTTTTTGCTATCATTCAAACGCGGTGTAAACGACATGTTGCTTTACAATGATTTTTATCGTGTAGATTATGTAAGGGAGTTTGAAAATCGTTTCTCTTATACGGTTGGTTTCAAAAAATGGTCGCAAACACCTGCTGGAGGACTTGTTTATAGTGACGCAGGTAGCAACTCTTATATCAATAGATTAACCACTAGCGAGTTTAGCGTGGGTTTGAGATATGCCAAAAATGAGAAGTTCTACCAAGGCAAAATATATCGCACCCCTATTATCGACAGATATCCTATCTATAATTTAAAATATACCATGGGCGTTAAAGGTCTTTTGGGTGGTGAATATAATTACCACAATATTATGGGTAGCGTAGACAAGCGTTTCTATCTATCGCAATTAGGTTTTACCGATGTGCGTTTGGAAGCTGGCTATATCTCAGGCAAATTGCCATTCCCACTATTAGCGGTACACCGTGCCAATCAAACCTATGCCTATCAGCTTAACTCATACAACTTAATGAACTTCCTAGAGTTTGTGAGTGACCACTATGCTAGTATAAATATTGACCATAGTTTTAACGGATTTTTCCTAAATAAGATACCTTTGTTAAGTAAATTGAAACTGCGTGAAATTATATCGTTCAAAGCTATTTACGGAGGACTAAGAGACGAGAACAACCCAGAGAAAACGAATACGGGCATCTATAAAATGCCTACTTACGAAAACGGGATGCAAAGAACTTACTCGTTAAACAAGGAACCTTATATGGAAGGCAGCGTTGGTTTAGGTAATATTTTTAAACTTCTTAGGGTAGATTTGGTTAAAAGATTTAACTATCTCAATAATCCAGAGGTTTCTGAGTGGGGAATTAGAACTAGGGTAAAACTAGATTTTTAAAATATGGGAATCGTCATTTCGAGCGAAACACAGTGTGGACGAGAAATTTTTGAACAAACTAAAAGATTTCTCCATTCCGCTACGCTCCAGTCGAAATGACGGAAAACTAGAAAAGAATGAAGCTAAGAGATAACCTTCAACAAGGCATTTATAAAGTAATCAATCCTTTTGTGAAAGGACTGATTAAAATTGGACTTACCCCAAACATGGTGACCACCATTGGTTTGATATTGAACATTGGTGTAGCTGTTATTTTTATCATCGGTGCGGAGAAAGCAAACCGCGGAGAATTGGAATATGTGGGCTGGGCAGGTGCATTGGTACTATTTGCAGGCTTGTTTGATATGTTAGATGGACAAGTGGCCCGTTTAGGCAACATGAGTTCCAAATTTGGTGCTTTGTATGATTCTGTACTAGACCGCTACAGCGAAATGGTCATGTTTTTAGGCATTTGCTATTATTTGGTTTCACACCACTATTTTTTAAGCTCATTATTTGCCTTCATTGCGTTAATTGGCTCTATGATGGTAAGCTATACCCGTGCCCGTGCGGAAGGTTTGGGCGTGGAGTGTAAGGGAGGTTTAATGCAACGCCCAGAACGTGTGGTAACCATTGGTGTATTTGCCATTGCCTGCGGTATTGCCTATAACTTTTTAGGTGGCGATTATAAAGTTTTTGTTCCAGGTATTAAGTTTCATGTTTTTGAAACCATGAGCATTTTCACTTTACCTATTGCTATTATGGCGGTAATGACCAATATTACGGCGGTGAACAGATTAAGGGATGCCAAAAAAGCTTTAGACGCACAAGATTTTATCAAAGCCAACCAAAATAAAGCGGCTCTGGTAGCTGGTGTCGTGTTATTTGCTGGCTTGGCATTAGGGACTTCTCAAAACCTAAAAGCACAGCAAGATAGCGATCCTTCGCCACTTACCTTTCCTACACCCAAAAACATTAGTAATCAACTGTTTTACGTACAACGTGACCCTAATATCAATACCATTATCTGCCAATTAAATTTAGATGAAGATGGCGAGCCGAATAAAGAAAAGCCAGTAAATGTGTTTTGGATGCGTTATGCAGATAAAGAAGGGAAAAAAGATTTAAACTACATCCAACGCAAATTTGCCTACGGCATACAAACCAAAGATATTGGCAACGGAAATTTCGAGTTACGCTTCGTATCCTACAAAAAATTTCCATTATTGCTTACTAAATCTTCGACAGATAAAAAATATCATGTTTATGTAACAGCCAACAATAAGAAGATTTTGTTGGACAGGATTTTTTTAAGAATTGAAGGTGGCTCTTTTTGGCTCCCTAATGTTAAATATGTTGAATTAAAAGGTTACGATGCCAGTAATCCTACTAAGGCTATAACCGAAAGAATAAAAGTGTAAGACCATGGCAAAGAATTTCATTTCAAACTCTAAGGAATCCATCAGGATGTTTAAGAGCGACTTGCTAGAGCCGCTTTCGAAAGTAAAATATTATGTGCCTTTGCTGATTTATGTGCCTTTGATCTTTTTCTTAGCATGGAAAGCATTATTTGATGTAGGCACTCCTGTGCTAGAATTTTTTGGTTGGATAGCTTTTGGCCTTTTCATTTGGACCATTACCGAATATGTATTGCACCGTTGGATTTTCCACTTTTATCCGACCAGCAGTTGGGGCAAACGCATTCATTTTATTTTTCATGGTGTACACCACGACTATCCTAATGATGCTAACCGTTTGGTGATGCCACCATCGGCGAGTATTCCATTAGCATTAGGTTTTTACTTGCTGTTCGATTGGCTTTTGCCCGATACTAAAGTTTATTCCTTCTTTATTGGCTTTATTGGTGGCTATCTATTTTATGATATGGTACATTACGCCCTTCATCATGCCAATTTCAAAAGCGGCTTTTGGAAAACATTAAAACATCACCACATGTTGCACCATTATCAGGATGCATCCAAAGGTTTTGGGGTAAGCTGGATGTTCTGGGATGGTATATTTAGATCCGGATTTGAAAAGAATAAACAGCAATAAACTTTAGCTTTTCGTCATTGCGAGGTACGAAGCAATCTTACGGCGTTTTACAATACAATTATTTTAAGATTGCTTCGTACCTCGCAATGACGGTATTTAATAGAACGAACAATGATATCAGATATTCCTTCTGAGGAACCAAAAAGAAATTTCAAAAAAGATCTGCCATTAACGCTCGGCATCTCAGCACTTTACCTTATTATTTCCTATTTTCTGGTAGGTTATAAAACCGATCAGTTGGTTCTCATCGGTATTTTCAATGCATTGTATTACCTATCTGCCATTACTCGAAAATTCATCATAGGTTTTTCCATTTTCATTGTCTATTGGATCATTTATGATTATATGAAGGCTTTCCCTAATTATAATTACAATCCAGTACATATTGCTGACCTTTATAACTTTGAGAAGAGTGTTTTTGGTATAGAACAAGGGAAAGTACTACTTACTCCAAATGAATATTGGTTGTTGCACACTAATGCATTTTTAGATGTGCTCACTGGCTTTTTTTACCTCATGTGGATCCCAGTACCATTAGCCTTTGCCGCCTATCTATTCTTCACCAATAAAAAATATTTTTTATACTTTTTACTCACCTTTGTGTGGGCCAACTTGTTGGGTTTTGTGGTTTATTACCTATACCCTGCCGCTCCGCCATGGTATGTACAACAACATGGTTTTGATTTCATTGCCGGTACTCCCGGAAATACTGCAGGGCTAGCCCGTTTTGACCACTTCTTTAACATCGAACTCTTCAAATCAATTTATGCTAAAGGCTCAAATGTATTTGCGGCTATGCCGTCATTGCACTCTGCTTATCCATTAATTGTAGTTTATTACGCTTTTAAAGGTAAATTCAAAAAGGCAAATATCTTCTTCGTTATCGTGATGGTAGGTATATGGTTTGCCGCGGTTTACACTAGTCATCATTATTTATCAGATGTACTAGCAGGTATTACCACTGCGCTTGTAGGTATATTTTCATTTAATTGGCTGAAAGAACGAAAACCATTGGCTAACTTTATTGAGCGTATGTTAAAACTCATTTCCTAATGGAGATCATTCAGCTCAATGCCATTACCGAAAACGAAGCACTTCAAATTCATGCCTTAAGCAATCAATTGGGTTATGAAAATGATACTACCCTTTTGTTCGGGAGATTAAGGCAAATTGTTGCCTTGAATGACCATGCGGTATTTATAGCCAAACAGAATGACCAAATAGTAGGCTGGTTACATTGCTTAGTTTGTCTTCGGGTAGAAAGTCCTTTATTTGTTGAAGTCACGGGTTTAGTGGTCGATGAAAATGTAAGAGGACAACAAATTGGCAAAAAGCTTATTGAAGCAAGCAAAATTTGGAGTAGCAACCACCATATCCTGAAAATCCGCATCCGCTGTAATGTGGTTCGCACCGAGAGCCACCAATTTTACCAAGCACTTGGATTTGTCAGCAATAAGAAACAAAAGGTATTTGAAATCACACTGTAATTCTTGCTATCTCAGTTATCGTTTACGATAACGTTTCCATCTAACTATCAATCCATTACGAAGCTTCTTATTTTCATTTAGTTATCTTTTCTTTAGCTTATTTTCTTCACACATTCAAGGAATAATTCTTTATATTTATCGAGTAATTCCAAACAAACGAAGAACCTCTTTATGATATTTAGCGCCATCAAAAAACAACTTTTGCTGTTTTGCATGCTCATGCTTTGTATTGGCGTTATGACAAAGGCGCAAACTTCTAAAATTGATGATTTAGTAGGCCAATGGGACAAAAACAGCCCCGATACTACCCAAATCAAAATCCTGAGGAAATTATCTGCGGCCTATACTTCGGTCGATCCGATTAAAAAATTCTACTACGCCAATCAATATCTACAATTGGCTAAAAAAAATAATATCGATTCTTCTATCTCTAACGCCTACTTAGATATGGGTATCGCTTATGCGGTAAGGAGTCAATTGGATAGTGGTTTATATTATTTTAAACTGGGCCAGGAAATTGCAAGAGGAAGCAATTACCTATCCGGAATTGCCCGCGGCCACGTAAATATTGGTTTTATTTTAGACCGACAGGATAAGAAAAAGGAATCGGTAAAACATTACGAAGAGTCCCTAAAAATCTATAAAAAACTGAATCATAAAAAAGGCATTAACCAGTGCATTATGAATTTAGGTTCTATTTATTTTGACTTGGCCGAATACAAAACTGCAGATATTTATTTTCATCAAGTATTAGAAAACGTAAAAGAAACACCAAACGATCAAGCTGGCTTGGCCAATGCGCTTTTTTCATTGGGCAATTCAAACAGAAAACTTGGCGACCAGCAAAAATCATTGGATTATTTTCGTCAAAGTTTAGCCATTCGTGAAAAAATAGGCGATTTAAATGGCATTGCCCTGAGTAATTGGGGCATTGGTTTGGTGTTAAACAATACCAACAAATTTGAACAGGCTTTGGTTCACTTGGGGGTTGCGCTGGAAAATAACCGTAAAACAAAAAATGTGTATCAGGAAGCCATTGTTTTAATGTCCATTGCACATGCGTATTTACATTTGAAAGATTACAAAAAAGCAGAAGCAACCATTAAGCTAGCGCAAGAAAAGGCCAAAGAGGCAAATTCAAAAACGTTAACGGTGCAAGCGCTTGAAAATCTGGTTAAAATAGAAGCTGCGCAGAAAAAATTCGACTTAGCGTTAAAACATCAGGCTGATTATATGGCCATCAACGATAGCCTGAATAATTCGAGAACCAAAAAAGAAGTGATTTTAAGTGACCTAAAAAGGGTAAATACCGACAATAAAAATCTGGAAGAGCACAATCAGAAGATTACCGAAAAAATTACTGATTATGCCATCGTCATCGTAATGATTACCGTTTTGCTATTGGTGGTTGCGCTTTTATTGCTGCTGTATTATAAGCGAAACTCCCAGAATAAAAATGCCAATATGCTGCTTCAAAAGCAGAAACAGGAAATTGCGGAAGTTAACGAAGAACTGAAAACTCAAATGGAGATTGTAAATGCCCAAAATGTTGAGCTTGAGAAGCTTAACAGGGTAAAAAATAAATTCTTCTCCATCGTTTCACACGATTTAAGAGCGCCTATCAATTCCTTAAAAGGGCTTTTTGAATTGTATCGTAATGGTCTTTTGAATGAAGAAGAGCTTGGCGATTTACTAAGTAGGTTAGAAGATACCATTTACAATACCGCCTCTTTTTTAGACAACTTATTGGAATGGTCAAAAAGCCAATTAGATGGTATCACGGTGAACCCTATTCAGGTGGAACTTCATCAAATTGTAGCCCACAACATCAAATTGATGGAATCTCAAATTAGGGCCAAATCGATCAAGGTGCAAAACAATGTCCCTATGCATGTTATAGCTTTTGCCGACATGAACATGACTCACGTAGTAATCAGGAATTTACTATCAAATGCAATTAAGTTTTGTAGACCTAATGATGAAGTGATTTTTGAAGCCAAACTGGAAAATGAAAATATCATTTGTACCATTAGCGATACCGGGCCTGGCATTAGCAGCGTTGATTTAGAAAACCTATTCAACCTGGCTCATACACCTAATACTGGTACTGCTGGCGAAAAGGGTTACCACATTGGATTAATTTTATGCCAAGACATGATTGCTCAAAATCACGGTAGCTTAAAGGTAAGCAGTAAACTGGGTGAAGGTACCACGTTTTTCATCACCCTCCCTGTAGGTTCAAATCAACAATAATTGATAACGAATCTCCAAACCGTCAATTAAACATTACAAGCCGCCAACATTCCATCATTACAACAATTAATAAAGATTGCTTAACTTTGTACTATGATTGAACTTCCAGTTGTAGCGCCAGTTACCGAAAAAGCACGTAAACCTGATTGGCTAAGGGTGAAATTACCTGTGGGTAAAGAATATGCACAAGTAAGAAGTTTAGTGGACACGCATAAGCTGCACACCATTTGCGAAAGCGGTAATTGTCCGAATATGGGCGAGTGCTGGGGTGCTGGTACAGCAACCTTCATGATTTTAGGAAATATTTGTACCCGTTCATGTTCTTTCTGTGCCGTAGCCACCGGCCGTCCTTTGGCCGTTGACACCGATGAACCTAACCGAGTAGCCAATTCGGTAAAGTTAATGGGCGTAAAACATTGCGTAATTACTTCGGTTGATCGCGATGATTTAAAAGACGGAGGGTCTATCATTTGGGCTGAAACCTTACAAGCCATCAGACGTGAAAGTCCAATTACTACTTTAGAAACCTTAATCCCTGATTTTAAAGGTCAATGGGATAATCTATACAGAGTTTTAGAAGAAAGACCTGAAGTGGTTTCTCACAACATGGAGACTGTTAGACGTTTAACTAGACAAGTTCGTATCCAAGCTAAATACGACAGAAGCTTGGAGTGCCTTAAAAGAATTTCGGAATTTGGTTTGCGTACTAAAACTGGTATTATGTTAGGTTTAGGTGAAACCGAAGAAGATATATTTGAGGCTATGGACGACTTGGTAGCCAACGGTGTACATATCTTAACTTTAGGTCAGTACTTACAACCAACCAAAGCTCACCATCCGGTAGTAGATTGGATCCATCCAGACCAATTTGCTAAATACAAAGAAGTAGGTTTAGCCAAAGGCTTGAAATATGTAGAAAGTGGTCCGTTAGTACGTTCTTCTTATCACGCAGAAAAACACCTTTTTGATATTGAAGGGATAGCTTAGGAGTAAGCCCATATTCTTTTTAAATTCTCTAAATGTGGATATTCCTCAAGGTTTTGGGAATAGCTTTTGAAAGCGTAGATGCGGAAATTACGCCGTAACTTTTCGCCAAGGCATCGCCAGTTTTACCATGTAGATATACACCTAAAATAGCAGACTCCGCACTGGAATACCCTTGCGCCAACAAACCCGCAATCACACCTGTCAACACATCACCCATTCCGCCTTGAGCCATTGCTGGTTTCCCCGTTGGATTAATACAAATCTCACCTGTTGGCAAACAAATAAAGGTATATTGGTTTTTAAGCACAATAATGATTTGACGTTTCTGTGCTTCCTCTTTAGCAGTTTCAAGCCGTTGCCACCAGTTTTGATGTTCGCCAAACAAACGATCAAACTCTTTTAAGTGTGGCGTGAGTATACTTTGTACAGGTATTTTTTCTAGAAAACCTTTATGGGTTGAAATGATATTTAGCGCATCGGCATCTAACACTAGGGGTTGGTTTTGTATGAGCAGATATTCGAGCAATTGAGTTTGCTCCTTATCCACGCCAAGTCCCGGTCCAACGGCAATGGCCTGATATTTACTCAAGGCAACCTCCTGAAGTGCTTCTCTACTTAAAAACATTGCTTCTGGCAAGGCAACATTTAAGGCGGTTAGTCCACTTTGTGGGATACATGCGGTCACCAAACCTGCCCCAATATTTAAACTTGCCCCGGTGGCCAGCAAAGCAGCACCCATTGTTTCGATATTTCCAGCAACCATCAATACGCGTCCATAAGTACCCTTATGTGAAAAATTTTCTCGTGGCTTTAAGGTATCGCTAACAAATTGATGGCTAATCAACTTCCATGGACTAGGTAATGCTTGAATATAATTCTCATCCAATCCAATAGGTACCACTTCGAACCTTCTCAAAGTTTGAGTGCTTTCAGGAAAGAAGAAATTAATTTTTGGTCGCTGGAAGCTAATGGTTAAATCTGCCTTGATCCCATGATAGGGTTCCGATATTTTTCCTTCGCTATTAAATCCTGTAGGTACATCAACAGCCACCACAGTAGCTCCAGATTGGTTGATTAAAGATACCAAAGCCACATATTCTCCACTCAAAGGTTTGTTCAAACCAGAGCCTAAAAGTGCATCTATAACGATTACATCTTTCGAAAGTTCCCAATTGTCAGCATGTTCAATAATAAAGACACGATCATTTATTTTTCTCAGCCGTTCCAAATTTTGTAGGTAGTCAGCAGATGAATTTTGGGAGAAATGAGTTAGTAGCACACGAATATTTAAAAAGCCTTCAGTAGTCAATATTCTAGCAATGGCTAAACCGTCGCCACCGTTATTCCCCTGCCCGCAGGTTATCAAAATAGCTTGTTGTTTATTGGGATATTTTTTGATAAAAACCTCTACAAACGCCATAGCAGCCTGCTCCATCAAATCAATGGAAGTAATGAGATGGTGTTGGATGGTGTAAGTATCTACCGCTCTCATTTGGGCAGCAGTAAGTAGGTTTTTCATTTCTATCAACAATTAAATTGCTCAAAATAATTGTAAGGTAACGGCTTCTTGTACGGCAGAACCATTGTCCTGAATTTTCTTTTGCTTTGTTCTATGTTTGATGATCCAAGCTCGATAATCTTTAACATTCAGCGGTTGCTCCAGCAATCCCGTGCCAATATGCATTAAGGTGATACTGTTGTCAATTTGTTGCCGCACTTTTTGCAGCTGATATTGAATTTGCTGTTGTATTTTGTTTTTCGGCTTTACCCTGATCAATTTCAAAACTGGATTTAGCACTTTTAACGTAAGTTCTTTTGCAAAGTAAGTGTTTGCTGCCACAATTCTAGCCTGAAAAGTTGCTTGAACATTAAAACCTCCTTGCTGGTGTAAAAGTTTCACCTGCGATTGAAATTTTTCTACTAATGGAACCAATGATGAAACAGCTGTCATGATTTCTCCAAGCTGTGTTTTGAACAAAGGAATATTAGCCCTGTTGATTTCAGAGTCATTATCCATCAAATGAAGCTCGTTAACAATGTGATGGAAACGAAAATGATTAAGTACCAATTGCAAGATAAATTTTTCCTGCGCTTGCACCATCATTTGATCCAACTGCTCCAAGGTCAAAGGCTTCATAAAGTTGATGACCTCGTTGTTTGAGCGCAAACTGTCCTTATTGATTTTAGATTTAAGCACCAGCCCATCCAAGGTCCTCACCCTACTTAAAGCTACATATACCTGTCCGGCAATAAAAGATTTACCTGCATCAATAATAGCATGATCAAAGGTTAAGCCTTGGCTTTTATGGATAGTTACTGCCCAAGCTAGCTTAATGGGATACTGTAAAAATTCGCCAACCTGATTTTGCGAAACCTGTTCTTCATCATCCAATTTATATTCAAAAGATTGCCAAGAGCTCTTGGTTAACAGCAAATCTTCTTCATCGACAAAAGAAACATAAATTTCTCCCTGGATGATAGACTTAATCTTTCCTATTTTTCCGTTATAAAATTTTCTGTGCTCTCCCGTATCGTTCTTAATGAACATGATCTGCGCACCAACCTTTAACGCCAACTGCTGTTCGGCTTGTAAGCCCAATTCCTTAAAATCTCCATTCACCTCTGCATCAAACGTATGAACTTCCCCTTCTAATTCATCCAGCTTTTGCTTGTTGATCAAGTTCGCTTCGGCATTATGTGAGGTAATAATGATGGGATGAATATCTTGATCGTCCTTAAATTCAGGATTAAAACGTTGATTGAGTAAAGCGAGCCCTTGATCGTCAATTTGATTGTTCCTAATGTCATTCAATATCTTAATAAAGGTCTCCTCCGTTTGTCTAAATACCTTAGTAAGCTCAATTTGCAGTAGCGGATGTTCACGAACTATCAGTGAATCAAAAAAGTACGGAGAAGGGTATGCTTTACTCAAAAAAGCCCAATCTTCGCGTTTGGTTACTGGCGGAAGTTGGTATAAATCACCAATCAATAACAACTGCAACCCGCCAAAAGGGCTATTATTTTTTCTCACAGAACGCAACAAGGCATCAACCATATCCATCACATCGCAACGAACCATAGAAACCTCATCAATCACCAACAATTCGAGCTCATTAAAAAGCTTTAGCTTATCATTGGTATAGCTCAAATCATTCACCGCCGAACGAATGGAAATAAAGCCTTCTTGTAAATTTTGTAAGCCAACATCACCTGGAAAAAAGGAACCCGGAGGCAGCTGAAAAAAAGAGTTGATAGTGGTTCCCTTGGCATTCATCGCAGCAACTCCCGTAGGTGCCACAATCGCCATTTTCTTTGAGCTTTCTTTCTTGATTTTCTTTAGCAGCGTTGTTTTTCCGGTACCCGCTTTGCCTGTTAAAAAGATAGACTGATTGGTATATTCAATAAATTCGAAAACTTTATCTGCGATAGGATTTTCAGCCACTATTTTGTCCATATCACAAATTTAGCTAAATTAATTAGCAAGAGGAACATCAAATAATTAACATTTTAAAACTATTAGGTTACGCCACAGGTGCACAAATATCGATGATTTAACAATTAGTCCAATTTCAGAAAACCATTGATACCTTATCATTTGCCTAAGACCGATTAATCATCTTGCCCTTAAATAGCCTATGTTAAGATTGCTTCGTCGTTCCTACTTAAAGACGAAAAAAAGAGCGCCGTTGCGAAGAATGAAGCAATCTTAAAGCGGAATAATAATTGAATGTAGGTCATTATTATTTATTTCAACACCTGTGCATCTGTAGCTTCTCTCTATTTGTCATAATATCAAAAATCCTGTAACAATTAATCCCTCCGAAAGTCTTTACTGCAATTGTTAAATGACTAACCAAAATTTAAAACAATGACTCAAAAACCTTCAAATGCCTTTGTTGCAGCCTCTTGGATTGCTTTGGGCGTAGGCATGATTGGCTTTATTATTGGCCTCTGGCGATCAGACATGCTGCTAAACGAAAAAGGTTATTATTTTGCCGTATTGATGTTCGGTTTGTTTGCTGTAGTTTCACTACAAAAAGCAGTAAGGGACAAATTGGAAGGTATTCCAGTAACTGAACTTTATTATGGCATTAGCTGGTTTGCTACTTTGTTAACCATTGCCCTACTCATTATTGGGTTGTGGAATGCAGAGCTGCTCCCCAGTGAAAAGGGCTTTTATGCCTTTGCTTTTCTACTTGCTTTATTTGGCGCCATTACGGTACAAAAAAACACCAGAGATGGCCAAATTGCAAAGGGAAAACATCCATTGAATTAAGAAATCACAAAATTAATGGAAGTGCTACAGGTTAAACTTGTAGCGCTTTTTTTTGCTATAAACTATACGAAATAATTAACAGTTTATTTGGAAGGAGAGAAACTTCCTTTAAGCGTCTGAAACACATACTCCTTGTAATTGGTACCAATGGGAATTTCTCGAGCACCAATTTCGACGTCGTTCATGGTAAAGGCTGTAATTTTCTTCTGATTAACAATATAAGATCGATGAATTCGCAAGAACGAGAATGGCTTTAGCTCCTGCTCCATATCGCTGATCTTATATTTAGTAGTTACTTGCTGTTGAGCGCAGTGAATCACAACATAGTCTTTCAAACTTTCTATGTACAGAATATCATCTACGTTCAGCTTGTGGAATTTTCCTCCAGATTTAATGTAAATGCACTCCTCAGTTAAAGGAGCCGTTTTTAATGCTGGTTGTACCTTCACTGTCCTGAGGTATCTATCTATTGCCTTAAAAAAACGATCAAAAGTAATGGGTTTTAACAGATAGTCTATAATATCCAAATCATAGCCATCTAAAGCATATTCCCTGTAAGCGGTGGTAATGATTACGGCAGGAGGGTTTTTCAATGTCTTCAAAAAATCAATTCCTGTAAGTTGTGGCATCTTAATATCCAAAAACAAGAGGTCAATGGTTTCAGCCCTTAATATCTCCAAAGCTTTAATGGCATTGTTGCTAGTGGCCACCACTTCAAATAAATCCAGTTTTTCCAAATGGGTTTGAAGGAGCTGTATAGCCAGAGGTTCATCATCAACTAAAAGACATCTTACTTTCATCAATCACTTGGACTTTATTTATGTTTAGATCAGTTATGTTGAGCAAAGTTACAAAGGTGGTTCCACTAATGTAGGTTTTAAACTCGTGGTTTTTAGGATAGATCAACGCTAATTGTTTTCGCACATTTTCTAGCCCAATACCATTTTTGGACACTTCTTCATTACTGACCACAAAAGAATTAGAAACAATAAACGAAAAGTTTCCTTTGCTCAATCTGAGGTCCATATCAATGATTGGGTTACCAATATCTTCACCTGCGCCATGTTTAAAGGCATTTTCCACTACAGATAGTAAAATCAAAGGAGCAATCTCTAAATCTTCATCAATGACATGTTTAAAATTGACCACCAAACGCTCATCGTATCGTAGTTTCTCGAGGTCGATATAATTCTTCAACAGTGCAATTTCTGTAGATATGGGCACTGATTTTCCCTTGCAGCGATAGAGCACATGATCCAAAATTTCCGATAGCCCTGCAATGGATTTAGAAGTAATTGGCGAATTGATCAAAGAAAGTGAATAAATATTGTTGAGGGTATTGAAAAGAAAATGTGGATTTAATTGTGATTTCAGGGCATGCAACTCTGCTTCAGTTTTTTCCTTTTCCAATAACAATGTGCGCTGTTTGATCAAATACCGGTCTTTAACCAATTTGAGGAAACCGAAAATCCAAGCCAATGAAAAGTTTTGCAGAAAATAGACAACCACGAGTATTCTTAAGTCGGTAAGGATTTCCAAAATAGATTCTTGCTCAAATGGTGGCTCACGGATAATAGGCTCTAATACATGCACCACCATAATACGGGAGAATGCACTAATCACATAACTACCAACGATGAAATAAATCATCGTCACCAAATAATTATCATCCTTAAGTAGCTTTGGAATAATGAAATAGGCTACAAAATAACAAGCCATCATATAAAACGTTAGGCAGAATGCATTATCAATTAATGCCTCCTTAAAGCTCATTCCCTCTGGAACTTGGGGAACAATGAAAACCACTAACCAAAATATAATATGGCTAGAAACTCGGTAAACCGTACTATAACGTATCGCTTTATCTAAAATGGACATTAACCAAATATACTATTCGTTTAAATGCAAAAGATGGTTGTAGACGAATATTCACAAAAAATATCCGAATAGGTTAAAACTGTAGATAAAACTGAATCAAACTACCATACAAGCTATACAGCTACTTTTTGATGGTATCGGCCTATAGCTACTTTTTGATATTTGCCCATGCTACATCTTTGGAACATCAAATATCAAAAAATGAAGATCACAAAGATAATTGCATGGGTATTGTTGCTATTTTGTTCCTTTCAGGGCATTGCTCAAGAGAAAACAGTTGCCATCAAAGGCAGAGTATTGGAAAATGAAACGCAACTACCTATTGAAGGTGCCGGAGTAACCATATTAGCTCCCAACGACCAGAAAAAAATAGCTAGTGTAGCTACCGATAAAAATGGAGAGTTTAATATTAAGGTTCCTACTGGTATTTACCACATCAAAATTGAATTTATTTCTTTTAAAGCCATCTTACTGGAAAACAAAACAATAGATAAAGATACCGAACTAGGCAATTTGACCTTGCAAACTGACGTCAAGTTGCTAAAAGCGGTAGATGTTATTGGTGAAAAATCATCAGTATCATTGGATTTGGACAAGAAAACCTTCAACGTAGGCAAAGATCTTCTTTCAAAAGGTGGCAATGCAAACGACATCTTAAACAATGTACCTTCCGTAAACGTGGATGTTAACGGCGCCATTAGTTTAAGGGGAAATAGTGGTGTGAGGGTGTTGATCAATGGCAAACCCTCTATGATTTCGGCCAACAATGGCTTGGAACAAATTCCCGCCAGCAGTATCGAAAAGGTAGAAGTCATTACCAATCCTTCTGCCCGCTATGAAGCACAAGGTGGCGCAGGCATTATTAATATTGTACTTAAGAAAAATAGTTTATCTGGCTTAAATGCCTCGGTACAGGCCGGAATTGGCGACCCAACCAATTACAACGGCAATGTGAACCTGAGCTTTAAGACAGAAAAATTTAATCTATTCAGCAATATAGGTGTCCGTTTCAGAGATCTTGAAATTAAAGAAGACCGTATGCAAACCACCTTTAACACCGGTACAAAAAACGTATTGCGTCAAAATAACATCACCAACAGACGTGATAATGCTTATAATTTTTATGTTGGTGGCGACTATTATTTCAACCCTAAAAACACGCTCACTGGAAGCTTTTATCACAGTACGCTCATCCTTAACAATAAAATCAACTATCATTACAATTATTTCGACGGAAATAATACCAGCGACAGCACTTTACGCCGCTTCGAGCATTACAAAGAGCCTAAAAAATACAATCAACTTGAGCTGAGCTACGTAAAAACTTTTGATCAAAAAGATAAGAATTGGACCACAAGTTTACGTTACGATTTTTGGAACGACGATGAGAACCAAAACATTAATCAACAGAAACTATTTCCTACAGGAACTCCTGAAAGCAATCTCATTACCAAAAACATAGAAAGTAGCAACGACATTTATATCCAGAGCGATTACAACACCAAATTAGGGGAGAACGGAAAGCTTGAAATGGGGGTTAGAAGCGACCTAAGAGCTATTAAAAGCGATTATTGGGCCATTGCTAACGGTGTAGCATTGCCTCAGTACAATAACAAGCTCAATTACGATGAAAACTTGGTAAGTGCTTATGTACAATTAGGCCATAAAGTTAAAAAATGGAATTACCTTTTGGGGCTAAGAACAGAAATGTCGTTTATCGGTATCTCTGACCGAGCTGGTTCTTTTGATGATCAAAAGCGCTATATCGATTTTTTCCCAACTGTGCATTTGGTATATGCACTGCAAAAAACCACGGATTTACAATTGAGCTATAGCCGCAGGATCAACCGTCCGCAATTTTGGCAATTGAATCCCTTTGGAGGTCTTTCGGATGCTCGTTACCTTACCATTGGGAATCCCGATTTAGATCCTACTTACAGCAATTCATTTGAGTTGGCTCTGCTCAAAAAATGGGATAAATTTACCATCACACCATCCGTGTACTATGCCCACACTAAAAACTATTTTCAATACGTGCTTAAACAAACAGATGATGGCTTTTTCCTCAACACACCTATCAATTTGGATAAGGAAGAAAGGTATGGTGTAGAAATTTCCAGCACCTATAATCCATTTAACTGGTGGCGTTTGTCTCTTAATTTTAACTACTATGGTTTTAAACAACAAGGTGAATTTGAGGGAAGACAATACGGTGCCAATAACCAAACTTGGACCACTCAGCTGAACAGTAAAATAAAATTGCCTAAGAGTTTAGCCATCGAATCCATTTTTAGTTACCGAGGCAAGTCTCAGGATATACAATCTCTGAATAAAGCAGTTTACAGGCTAAACGTTGCGATAAGCAAGGACATTCTGAATGAAAAAATGACCTTGAATTTTGCTGCCAACAACATTTTAAATTCGCTTATTGAAAAACAGGAAATTAATACCGCTAGTTATCAGCTACAATCTACCGCTTATGGATTGGGCAGGGTATTTAATGCTACGGTAGTTTATCGTTTCAACAGGAAAAAAGGAGAAAAAGACCGCTTACCAGACGATAATTAGTTAATTGGATAATTAGCTAATTCCGTTGATAGCCCGTCATTGCCAATTCGATTGGCAGTCGTAATGCAATAGTTAAGTTTACCTTGTTTTACGGTTCCCGCCTGCGCGGGAATGACCTTCTTCAATTGAGAACCTTCGCAATGCTCAGGACGACAAGGCACAAAAGACCACTCGTAACCCGTAACTCACAACCCTTAACCCAACTCTACCCTTCCATCTCCTTTTTCAAAAACTTACCGGTTAAGCTGATTGGATTCTCGATCAATCCCTCCGGTGTCCCTTCAAAAATGATTTTACCACCACCAGCGCCACCTTCTTCACCCAAATCAATTACCCAATCGGCCACTTTAACCACATCCAAGTTGTGTTCAATCACCAAAACGGTATTACCTTTATCTACCAGTTCATTCAATACACCTAACAATACATTAATGTCCTCAAAGTGCAATCCAGTAGTAGGTTCGTCTAAAATATAGAAAGTTTTACCCGTATCTTTTTTAGAAAGCTCCGTAGCTAGTTTCACACGCTGCGCTTCACCACCCGACAAAGTAGTAGAAGCCTGTCCTAAACGGATATAACCTAAACCAACATCATTTAAGGTTTTAATTTTACGATAAATAGAAGGCATATGCTCAAAGAAATGGCAAGCATCTTCAATACTCATATCCAACACATCACTGATAGATTTGCCTTTGTAGCGCACTTCTAAAGTCTCACGGTTATATCTTCTGCCGCCGCACTCTTCACAAGGCACCTGCACATCAGGCAAAAAATTCATCTCAATCACTTTCATACCCGCCCCTTGGCAAGTTTCGCATCTCCCCCCTTTTACATTGAAAGAGAAACGACCAGGTTTGTAGCCCCTGATTTTTGCCTCTGGCAAAGCCACAAACAAATTCCTGATGTCAGAAAAAACGCCCGTGTAAGTAGACGGATTAGAACGGGGGGTACGACCAATAGGTGCTTGGTCAATTTCAATGACCTTATCAATTTCTTTTAAGCCCGTGATTTTTTCATAAGGTAAAGGCTTTTTCTTCGCTCTAAAGAAATGATGGTTCAGGATAGGATATAAAGTTTCAGTAATCAAGCTGGATTTACCACTACCCGAAACACCCGTTACGGCAATAAACTTACCCAAAGGAAAATCTACCGAAACATCTTTGAGGTTATGTCCTGTAGCTTTGATGATTGACAATTGATGTCCATTGCCTTCTCTACGTTTTTTAGGTACTTCAATACCTTTTTTCCCGTTCAGATAAGCTGCTGTTAGGGTATCCGATTTTAGAATTTGCTTAGGGGTACCTTGCGCTACTACTGTACCACCGTGTACACCAGCCGAAGGGCCAATATCAATCACATGGTCGGCCTCCAAAATCATGTCCTTATCGTGTTCCACCACCAAAACGGTGTTGCCCAAATCACGAAGGTTTTTTAAAGCAGTAATCAACCTTTCGTTATCACGTTGATGCAGACCAATACTCGGTTCATCCAAAATATACATTACATTCATTAACTGCGAACCAATTTGCGTAGCTAAACGAATACGTTGTGCCTCACCTCCAGAAAGAGTACGTGAAGTACGGTCTAAAGTTAAATAGTTTAAGCCCACATCAAGTAGGAAACCAATGCGAGCTCTAATTTCTTTTAATATCTCTTTGGCGATGGTATTTTGACGTTCACTCAATCGCTCCTCTACCCCATCAAACCATTTGTGCAGATTATTGATATCCATCTCCGCCAATTCAAAGATGTTTTTCCCATCAACTTTGAAGTGTAAACTTTCTTTCTTTAATCTCGCTCCGTGACAGGTTGGGCAGGTTTCCAATCTCCTGAAAGCTTCCATATCATCTGCAGCACCTTCACCTCTTTTTTCCTGCTGCTCTTCCAGTAATTTGATGATACCATCGAAAGTCACCTGATAGTTTTGTACATTCCATTTGTTGTATGCTACTTCCACTGAAATCAAGTCAGGTGCACCATTCAAAATCAAATCAATGGCCTCATCGCCCAGTTTTTCCAAAGGTGTAGACAATGAGAAATTGTATTTTTTACCTAGTGCCTTTAATACTTGGAAAACCCAAATGTCACGGTATTCGCCCAATGGCAATAAGCCCCCATTTAAAATACTCAGCTTCATGTTGGGCATGATAGATTTCTTGTCTACCACAAAAATATAACCCAAGCCATCGCAAGTTTCACAAGCACCATAAGGCGAGTTAAACGAAAAACTATTTGGTTGAGGTTCATCATAAGAAATACCCGTAGTTGGGCACATCAAAAACTTACTGAAATGCGCTACGTTGTTGTCCTTATCACTAATTTTAATGATGCCTTTACCCAAACGCATGGCCGTTTGTATGCTATCCAACAAACGCTTATGGTCCTTAGGGTCAATGACCAAGCGGTCAATTACAATTTCAATATCGTGGATCTTATATCTATCCACTTGCATTTTGGCCACAATATCCTTGATTTCTCCATCTACACGCACTTTTACATAGCCTTGTTTACGGATTTGCTCAAACAGTTCGCGGTAATGCCCTTTACGACCTTTTACCACTGGAGCCAAAATATTTACGGCCGATTTCTCAAACTTCTTGTAAATGTTCTGCAGAATTTGGTCTTCGCTCATGCGCTCCATTTTCTCGCCAGTGTTGTACGAAAACGCTTCGCCTACACGAGCGTAAAGCAAACGCATGAAATCGTAAATTTCGGTAATGGTACCTACGGTAGAGCGTGGGTTTTTGCTGGTGGTTTTTTGCTCAATAGCAATTACAGGACTTAGTCCTGAAACTTTATCTACATCTGGACGTTCCATACCGCCCATAAACTGACGCGAATAGGCACTGAACGTTTCCATGTAGCGGCGTTGTCCCTCGGCGTAAATGGTATCAAAAGCCAATGATGATTTACCACTGCCACTTAGGCCGGTAACCACCACCATTTTATTCCTGGGGAAACTTACATCTATATTCTTCAGATTGTGCACCCTTGCACCATATACTTCTACGTCCTTTTGCTCACCCAAATCTACATGCTTTTTCGCCATATATTATTCGCTCCGTTTTAAAAAATAGCTTGCAAAATTAACGAAATAAAAGCACAAAAGCTATTGATTTTCAGATAACGGAATAAGGAGATGAGTTGTTTTACAAGCAGATGAGAAGCGCAATGAAAAAGCAATAAAAACGGCAGTCCCGCCTGCCTGCGGTAGGCAGACTTTCCCTACAAGTCCGCACTCGCTACGCTCGCTTACGGGCTTTTCGTCCAAATGGGGCTAGTTGGCAAATTGTATCCTGTCATTTCGAGTTTCGAGGAGTCTCCATCAGGTCTCTTGAGATTCTTCACTACGTTCAGAATGACAAGTGTATAATCCCTCCTCCTTACCCCCTCAAAGAGGGGATATGGCGACTGCAAACCATCAGCAAAAGCATATAGCAATAAATACCGCACAGAAGAAAATAGTAGTACTCCCAAGTCTCTCCCTTTGGAGGGAGATTAAGAGGGAGGAATCTTCAGCATATCCCATGAGATTCTTCGCTACGCTCTGGGATGACAAAGTGCCTATTGATAGCTCGTCATTCTTGCGTAGGCGGGGAATCATAATGCAATATAAACCTAACTATCGCATTACGATTGCCAATCGAGTTGGCAATGACGCATAGGAAAGGATTATGTTATTCACTCCAACAGTACAAATCGGCACTAAATCACGAAAGTATAACTCTCTCCCTCATAGGGAGAAAAACCGCACAGCGGAGAGAGGATAGCCGATTAAAATTCTTTACTACCACCTCGAACGCGGGGCATAGCAGAGTAAGTAAAACGGGTCAAACCACTCCCTAACCCTCTCCTTAAAAAGGAGAGGGAATTGGACAGTACAATATAAATAACAAAGCGTAACTTTTAACTCACAACCCTCAACCCATAACCCCTACTGTTTAATCACTTTTTTAGTAATGCTTTCACCCATTCCAATTAGCCTTACAAAATACACACCTGCAGGGTAAGCTGTTAAATCTATTTCCATGCCCTCATCCTTAGTTTTTAAAGCAGTAACATCGAGTACTTTACCTTCTATGCTACTCACCATTAGTTTACTGTATTTACCGGCAGCAAAGCTTAGTACTACTTTACTCTTGGTAGGGTTAGGGTAAAGCTGCACACCTGAAACAGAAAGCTCAAAGTTCAATACACGCTCACCCAGTTCTGTTGGTTTACCATCTAAATCAACCTGTACCAATCGATAATAGTTATTTCCTTTTAAAGGGACTTTATCGTAATGGGTATACAATGAGCCAATCCCTTTGGCACTCACTTCGCCTAGTTTTACAAATTGTTTATCATCGCCACTGCGATAAATTTCAAAACCTTTGTTGTTCTGTTCCGAAGCAGTTTGCCACGTCAACTTGGCATGATTGCCATCTATTTTTGCGGTATAAGTAGTTAACACCACTGGCAATACAGGTTCCAAAGTAGTCAGAGAAATCACTTCCGACAATGCCCCTTGGCCAGCCACACTTGCCTTTTCGGCCCTTACACGATAGTAATAATTAGTTAGCGAGTTTAAGCCAGTAATATCTCTATACAAAGCATTCACCGTAAATGGCGAACCTGCAATAGGTTGCGTAAAGGTATTATCAGTTGCCACATCCAACACATAATTATCAACCACTCCCACTGTTGGTGCTGTCCAAGTAGCTCTAAATTGTTTATCGGTAATGCCACTAGCTGTTGTTGCTTGTGGTACTACCTGCGCATAACTTTCTACCCAATTGGAAGTACTGCCCTGCAATTCAAAATTCTTTAAGCTGCCATTAAAAGCATTGCTCCCTTGATCGGTAAGCACATCGCTTTTGCTTGTAGTGGCCTGATCAAAATTATAATAAGCAACTAAAGCTGTTGGATTAGAAATACTATTGAGCATATCCACTTTAATCTCCGCTACTGTTAAGGCAGCATTGTATACTTTTACCTCATCAATACTTCCTTTGAAATAGGTATTTTCCGTAGCGTTTTTACCAATAGTAATATAATGCGTAGCATCAAGTAACACCGCTTCATCGGTTAGGGTACCATTCCCAACTTCTTTACCATTGGCGTAAACTTTATAATCTGTAGGTGTTACTACGTAAGCTACATGCAACCATTGGTTAATTTGATAATTATAAGTTGCATCTGCCAGGTTGGTCATCCACGCAGTACCTTTTCCAATATCACCGTGTATCTTATTCCCTCCCGTCAACTGCATATCGAAAGTATTATCCCCACCTTCTCTGGTACTCAAAATATGCATGGCTTTTGTCGCATTTTCTGGCTTTACCCAAGCCATCACCGTAAAACTCCCCTTTACCACCGTAGCTTGAGGCTTCATGACCACATAATCATCAACACCGTCTAAGTTCAAGGCGTTGCCTGGAGGGCTAAAAGTTTGTAGGGTAGCAGTCATCGTTTGAGAATATGCACCTTTTCCAGTAACACTTAGTTTATCTGCCGCTACACGATAATAGTAAGTTGCATTTGAAGGCAAGCCTGTAATTACTTTTGTTTGAGCGGCTACCGTAAAAGGTGAACCTGCCACCGGTGTTGTAAATTCAGGATCTGAAGCGACCTCCAATACATAGCCATTATCTACCACACCTAATTGTGGGTATTCCCATTTGGCTTCAAAAGACGATGGTGACAAGCTAATGGGTACTGCTTTCTCCGGCATCACCATGGCATAGCTTTCTATCCAGTTGCTAGTGTTTCCATTCAAATCAAAACCATTCAAAACACCATTTAGCCCATTAGCTCCTTGATCTTCCAATGAAGTTTTTGTTGTATTATTTAAAGACGGTACCCCTTGATCAAAATTGTAATGTGCTACCAGATCAAGCGGCAAAGAGGTCGCGGAGCTCATCATTTCTTTATTGATTTCTGCCTCATTTAATGCTTTGTTATAAATTCTTACTTCATCCATATCTCCTTTGAAATAAGTATTTTCAGCACCATTATAACCTAACTGTAAGAGATGATTAGCATCCATGAACAAAGGAGTACCTGCAAAAGTACCATTTTGCATAAGGCTACCATTCACATAGATTTGATAACCCGTAGCTGATACGGCATAGGCAATATGCATCCATCTACCCGCGCTATAATCATAAGTTACATCGGCGGCATTACTCAACCAAGCATTAGCAGACCCTATATTGGCATGAATGGTGTTACCTTGTTTCAACTGCAAATCAAAACCATACCCGCCTGCAAATTTCGTACTTAGCACATGCATGGTTTTAGTGAAATCTGTGGGACGTATCCAAGTTTGTACGGTAAAAGCGCCTGATACTGTAGCAATTGAGCTAAAGCTTACCTTATCGTCTACCCCATCGAAATTTAAAGCAGCGATCAGTTCCTGAGTTTCATACGCTCCCATATCAATAGCACTCCCCGATTTTCTCAGGTTGCCATTTAGGTCTTTAGTAATTTGCGCAAGGTTGGGTGTTTGCCCAACAGCATAATAATGATCACTCCCGGCGTTAACAGCAGGACTAGCATGCTTTAAATAATAATTCTGCTTGTCCGCATCTTTAAACATCGGGTCGACATCAATGTTTCCTGTACCCGTATAGCCTCCTTCTATTAAACTATAATTAGCCACTGCGGGGGTACTTCCGTTACGGATTGCTTTATTAATTGGGCTTGCATTTCCCCAAACAATACTATTTCTGATAATCGATGTGCTTGTACCATTATTCTCAATACCTCCGACATTGGTTAAAGCCGTATTTCCCGTAATGGTCACATTTGTTAAAGTAGCAACGGTGGTTTCTCCATTTAAAATTCCCGCACCTAAACTGGCAATATTCCCTGCAATTAACACATTGGTTAGCTGCGGATTACAAACACCCCTATTACTGATGCCGCCCCCATAATCATTGGTGGCATTTTCAATTAGACTTACATTGGTTAATATTGGTGAAGACTCTAGATTGTATATACCGCCGCCATTGTTAAGCGCCCCATTTCCAAAGATTTTGGTATTAGTAATGGTTGGCGATGCTTCGTTATTGAGCATACCTCCACCATTGCTGTTGGCCCTATTATAGCTAATAATGCAATTATTTAAGGTTAGTCCTAAGCTGTGAATATTAACCCCTCCGCCGGCAACAGCTCTGTTATAACTAACGTTAACATTTTCCATAACCGATTGGGATTCTTGAGCAACAATACCTCCGCCAATGAAAGCGCTATTTGCTATGATATTTAAATTATTTAGTGCTGGCGAGGATTTATACAGATACACACCGCCTCCGCTATCGTGAGAAAGCAAATCGCTGCCCAGCCAACCTAGGCCACCATCAGCCCTTCCTCCTTTTATGGTAAAGCCATCTAAAGAAGCCTGCCCAACGGCCCCCATACTAAATACCACGTGATACGCATTTTCATCTAGATTAGTGAGCGTAAGTGTATTTTTTGCCCCAGCAACAATATCATTATCATCAAAATCACCACTAAGTATAGTTTTATTCTGCACATAGTTTCTTTCTGTCAGTGTTGTTTCTGTGCCCATAAAACCACCATATACATTAACATCGGTTTTTAACACAAAGGAATTCGTTCTATTTTTAAGGTTAATGTGGCCAAGGTTATCTATGGCACGAATTGGCTTATAAGTACCCTGTGCCACCCAAACCATATCATAAGATACTGATTCATTAATCATTAACTGCAGATCATCAGAAGCATTTTGCCAAGATGATCCATCTTTAGTACCTGATCCGTTTTGTGTAACATACCTTATGGTTGGGTTAATTCTATTGATGGAAAAGGTATAGGTTCTGCTGGCAAGACCATCAACTACCCTCACCTCTAGGGTATTTTGCCCTATATTCAACGGAATTTCTGTTGACATTATGCCACTACCAATACTGATAAAACCTGCTCCATTTACATTGAAACTAATCACAGATGTGGCATTAGCCTGCTGTGCAGTAATACGTGTAGTACTTGACGAAGTAGTTATCGTGTAGTTAAGAAGCGAAGGCAAAAAAGTAGTTTGTAGGGCAAGATCTTTAAAATTAATGCCAGTTAAATAATCGTAAGCCGCTGTAGTGGTTACTTTTGCAACGGGACTATAAGCGCCTTTTTGAGCAATACCTGTATTTTTTTGTGCTGATACCCTATAATAATATTCTGTACCAGATAAAAGGCCCGTAATATTTTGTGAGGTTCCTACAACTGTAAATGGCGAACCAGCAATAGGGTTACTAAAGTTTGAATTAGTGGCTACATCTAAAAGATATTGTTCAACAGTCCCATTTGTTGGTACTTGCCAATTGAGCGTAAAACCTGAACTGGAAATATTGCTTGGTGATGCTGTACCGGGAACAACCATGGCATAACTTTCTACCCAATTACTAGTGGTACCCGTAAGGGCAAAATTAGTAACTGTGCCGTCGTAGCCATTTCCACTTAAATCTGTTAAGCCGGTACCCGATTGGTTAAAATCATAGTGCGCCACTAAACTTGCGGGTACAGACACAGAACTACTCATCATTTCTGCGGCAATCTCCAAATCGCTTAGCGCACTGCTAAATAATTTCACTTCATCAATATTTCCTTGGAAATAGGTGCTTTCGCTGGCATTTTTGCCAATTACAATCCGATGGGTATTATTCAATAATAGCGGGGTACCGCTTAACGTTCCAGTAATCATTAAACTACCATTCACATAAATTTTATATGCAGTAGGTGTTACGGTATAAGCTACATGCAGCCATTTCCCTACTACATAATTATAATTTGCATCTGCTGACGTGGTCAGAAAAGAAGTACCATTTCCAATATCACCGTGCACTTTATTTCCTCCTGTTAGCTGCATGTCAAATCCAAATTCTGCAGGCTCTCTAGAGCTAAAAATATGCATGGCTTTTGTCGCATTTTCTGGCTTTACCCAAGCCATTACGGTAAAACTTCCTTTAACTTCTACATTTTTTGTAGGCACTGCTACGTAGTCGTTGCTTCCATCAAAATGCAAGGATGTTCCTTGCGCCTGAAGCTTAAAACTGAAAAATAAAATCCATAGGAGCAAACTTGCTGTTTTGCAATAATTGTTGAAGGGATACATGATTAAGTTCTATAGTTTGCAGACTGTTGTACAGCCTGTTGTGGTTTATAGGCACAAAAGTAAACTTCACATACCTTGTCCTGTAATTTTAAACCTTAAACTTTGTCCAGTTTTATAAAACTGGACAAAGTTTTCAAAAACGTATACTCATGTATTTAGAAATGCTCGGAAATTAAGCCTCTATATTTTATAGAAAACTTTATAGATTATGATGATAACGAGCTTCTATACTCTGCGGGGTTTACACCTACAATCTTTTTAAAAGCGTTATAAAATGCACTACGTGAAGCAAAACCAGTCTGCTTGGCCAATGCTTCAATCGTGAAGTTACGCATCGCCTCTCTATCGATCATTTGCTTCTGTATACTCTTGATCCGTTGTTTATTCACAAAATCGGCAAAAGTCATTTTATAGACATTATTAAATATAGCGGAGAGCTTGTGGGTGCTGCTCGACAATGTAAGAGCTACTTTTTCCAAACTTAAATCGGCAGCTTTAAATGCTTCCTGTTTGATGATGTAATTTTCGATTTTTGCGCACCACTCTTCGGTTTCCCTATCCTTTTGTAGGGAAAGTTGATGTTGTTTCTGCACCCGCAATAGGGTCTGTAATTTCATGTCTAACATAGAAGCCACTAAATGTAAAGGCAAGCGTTCAATATATCCAGGTTTGGTGTTTACAAAATAGAGATAGCGTTGTTTTGCATTTCCCACCCTAATGATATGCGTCCGCTCCTGTGCATCTCTGTAATATTGTTCTACCATTACCCTAAAGAGATAATTCATATCAAAGTACTTCGAAAACAGCTCCTGCAAATCGTTATTATGCATTGCGATCAATTCCGAATCTTCCACAGCAATGATGGCTTCCTGTGATGGCGTTACACCATGCAGACCAGAAATAGAACTTACAAATTCATTATCGATGGAAATATAGGTTACAATCTCTTTTTGTTGATGGATGGTTTGACCCATCATTGCACCACGCTTGATAAAATACATGTATTGGCATCGTTCTCCTTCTTTCAATAAAACCGTGTCTTTTTTTACTTTCAGGCTTACTGTTTTTTCATAAAAAGCATCCGCCAATTCTTTACTGATAGGATAGATGGAGCCCAACATTCCCAAAATATAAGCAACATCTTCTTTAGGAGCTTTTTTGTAACGCATTGTTTTAGATATATCAACAAATATATCTTTTTATTCATGCTTCCTAAAAAACGAGTTCAGCAAGAAGCGGTTAGAGGAATTATAACCACACCTATTCTTCTCTTTTGAAATTTAATTCTTCCCACTCACTCAAATAGGGAGATGTAGCGAATCCTGCCGCTCTGAGTTTCGAAGAGTTTCTTACCACACATTGCTTGAGATTCTTCGCTACGCTCTGAATAACAGGACGCATATGGATAGTATGGCAACACAACTTTAACTATTGCTTTACGATTGCCAATCGAGCTGGCAATAACGCATTAGGAAAGGATTTTGCTATCATTTCAAGATGTGTAAGTATGCCCTGGATGACAAAGGGCATAAAAACCCTGCAAGCATTAAGCTTACAGGGTTCAAAAGTTAGTTGGTTTTTATTGCTTAATTACTTTTTTGGTAATGCTTTCATTTACACCCATCAATCTAACAAAATATAGCCCTACTGGATATTGAGCCAAGTCAACCTGCACTTTATCATCCTGTGGTTTTAGCGGAATGATATTCAGTATCTTTCCTTCTACGCTACTCACTGTTAATCTGGTATATTTTCCTGCTGCAAAGTTTAGCATGGTTTCACCTTTTGTTGGATTGGGATAAAGCTGGATGCCTTGTACAGAAAATTCGAAGTTTAGTACACGCTCGCCCAGTTCTATTGGCTTACCATTTAAATCTACCTGTACCAAACGATAATAGTTATTGCCCTTTAAAGGTTGTTTGTCATAGAAAACATAACTATTTGCTAGAGAAGTGGTTCCTTTGCCCTGCACTTCGCCTATATTCACAAAAGCCCTATCATTGCCACTGCGATAGATGACAAAGTTCTTATTGTTCTGTTCGCTGGCTGTTTTCCATTCCAGTTTTGCTGCATTTCCATCAACATTGGCTTTATAGCTAAGGAGATTTACCGGAAGTGGTGGCTCGGTCACCAATAATTGCTGTACCCTTGTCGTAGCGCCCATATAGTTGCCGTCCCCTGATTGTGAGGCGATAATATCTGTAGTGCCCGATCCATTTATTTTCACCATCCAAACACCGCCATTCTGATATACAGTTGCCACACTTGAGTTACTGCTGCTAAAATTCAATGATAAACCGCTACTACTATTGGCCACAAGTGCAAAATCTGGGCTTGCAGTGGTTTTAGGATCCAAAGATGCAAAAGTGATACTCTGAGTTGCTTTGTCAACCGTTAAAGTCTGTGGTATATCAGCCGCAGCATTGTAGTTGGCATTGCCTACTTGCGAAGCGGTAATGGTGGTACTACCAGCCCCAACAATGGTCACCGTATTTCCCGAAACGGTGGCCACCAAAGGATTGGAGCTGCTATAGGTCAAGGCATTACCAGAAGCCCCGCCCGTAGCAGTGAGGTTAAAGTCGACGTCGCCGTAGGTCTTGCTTATCAACGCAGCAAAGCTAATCGTCTGTCCGGCTTTGTCAACCGTTAGGGTCTGTGGTACATCGGCCGCAGCATCGTAGTTGGCATTCCCTACCTGAGAAGCGGTAATGGTCGTACTACCGGCCCCAACAATGGTCACCGTATTTCCCGAAACAGTGGCCACTGAAAGGTTGGAACTGCTATAGGTAACGGTATTACCAGAAGCTCCACCTGTAGCATTTAAACTAAAGTCTGCATCGCCATAGGTCTTATTGGCCAAAGCAGCAAAGCTGATTGTCTGCCCTACCTTACCAACCGTTAGGCTCTGTGGTACATCGGTCGCAGCATTGTAATTGGCATTACCCAATTGAGAAGCGGTAATGGTGGTACTACCAGCCCCAACAATGGTCACTGTATTTCCCGAAACGGTGGCCACCAAAGGATTGGAACTGCTATAGGTAACGGTATTACCAGAAGCTCCGCCTGTAGCATTTAAACTAAAGTCCGCATCGCCATAAGTCTTATTGGCCAAAGCAGCAAAGCTGATTGTCTGTCCGGCTTTGTCAACCGCTAGGGTCTGTGGTACATCGGCCGCAGCATCGTAGTTGGCATTCCCTACCTGAGAAGCGGTAATGGTCGTACTGCCTACTCCCACAATAGTCACCATGTTACCAGAAACGGTTGCCACCAGAGGATTGGAACTACTATAGGTCACGACATTGCCAGAAGCCCCGCCCGTAGCATTGAGATTAAAGTCGCCGTCGCCATAAGTCTTATTAGCCAACGCAGCAAAGCTGATCGTCTGTCCGGCTTTGTCAACCGTTAACGTTAGCGAAATACTACCTGCGGTATAATCTCCTGTGGCCGCCTGTGCGGCAGTAATCGTGGTGGAGCCTACACCGACAATGGTGACCGTATGACCATTGATGGTAGCTACATGCTCATCGCTGCTTGTATAACTAAAAGCGCCATCGCTATTGGTGGTAGGTGCTGTAAGGGTAAAATCTGCTTCACCGAAAACTTTATTAATGTTCGCAAAATTAGAGAGTGAGGTTGTCAAAACACCCTGGTATTCATATGCCCCTATATCTATAGTACCATTGCTAGCATAATTGAACACTCTTGCATTTGCAGAAAGGTCCTTTGTACCGGCAGCTAAAGCAGTATACAAAGCATTACTTCCTTTATTAATGGCTGGACTTGTATTTTTTAATGTAAAATCATAATTGGCAGCATCGGTAAATATTTGCGAAGAGCTTAAACCAGAAGCATCAAGATTATGATTAGCAGTATTAGTATTTCCTTTGATCAGGCTATAACTGAGATTGATGACACCAGTACCTGCGGTAGTGTATTGCTGTGCTGAGTTATCCCAAAATAATGAATTATAAACATTCACGCTTCCGTTATTGATATACAGCCCTGTTGCATTGCTACCATTAGCGGTATTACCATACAAAGTACAGTTTTGTAACAACGCATTGGTCGCATCTTGAAGCCATATTCCGCCGCCATTAATTTGTGCAGTATTGTTTACTAACAAGCTACTATAAATCATGGGCGATGAACCATTGCTAAATATGGCGCCTCCATAACCACCTGCGGTATTCCCTGTAAAAGTAGTACTATTAATTTTGGGCGATAATGATAAATTATACATCGCACCTCCATTGTTAGTGGCCAAGTTCCCCGTAAATGAACTATTGGAGATTACCGGTGAAGAGTTATTGTTAAACAGCGCTCCTCCATTAAAACTGGCAAAATTACTCGAAAAGGTAACCTTGTCTATGATTGTTGATGAAGAGATATTAACAATGGCACCGCCACTTTGAGCTGAATTACCTGAAAAAACGGTATTACCAATACTTAGTGATGATGCCAAATTATACATTGCCGCCCCAGTAACTGCGGAATTGGCTGAAAAATTGGTATTGCTGATATTCGGTAACGATGAGGTATTATACATTGCTCCTCCATCGCTGCTAGCCGAATTGTTCACTAGACTAAGATTGGTGAGTGTTGGCGACGAGGTGTGGCTGCGCAACCCTCCGCCTAAATTGGCAATAATTGTACGGGTACCCACCACTATATTGGTGGCAGCATTTGCATTTCCTCCTTTGATGGTAAAGCCATTAAGTTCGGCACCGTTTACATTATTTATGGAAATCACCACATGATAAGCATTTTCGCTATTGCCGGTAATACTCAACGTAGCGCCGTTCCCCATTACCACATCATCGTTATTGAAATCACCACTCAATATACTTTTATTACCAACAATGGTTAAATCTCGTTGCAAAAGACTAGTTTCCGTACCAGCGAAACCTCCGTAAATTTTAACATTAGAAACCAGCAAAAATGCATTATTCCGTCCATCGGCATTGCCAAAATTATTATCGGCAGGGCTATATAGTGGCTTATAGGTCCCTGCAGCTACCCAAATTTGGTGAATGGCTGTATTGGTTTTAGCGGCTTTGAGCACATCTGCCAATTCAGGAGCTGCATTAATCCAGCTATTTCCCGTAAAATTGCCAGCACCATTTTGCTTTACATAGACCACACCGTTAGCATCCGGTGTAATTGTAATGGAATAATTGTAACTACTCTCAAAAGCACCAAGGTCAATTGTGCCTTTTTGCAAACGATCATTACCGTCTAAATCCTTATCATTGCTTAAACTGCTATTATTAACATCTCCATCAAAGGCTTCATACAAACTATTGCTGCCCGTGCCCACAGCAGGGCTACTGTTTTTCAAAGTATAAATGCCATTGCTATCATCTGTAAAAATATTGGCCGACGTTACGCTGCTTCCATCAATATTACCATTGCTAGTTACCGCCGAACCTTTAATGAGTGAGTAATTTGCCGTATAATTCCCTGAAACCGTTCCCCATATGATACTATTTTGGAATTCGGGAGTAGAATCGGCATCAGAATAAACACCACCAGCACCGTTATTGGCCAAGGTGGTATTCATCAATTTTGGCGAGGTTGAAATATTATATAAGTCAGTTCCCGCAGCGTCATTGGGAGTATTATTCCCAATGATAGCTGAATTAACAAGCAATACGTTAGTGGATGATAAATTATAGATACCGCTCCCCCTAGTATTGGTACCATTAACTGTGTTTCCGCTAATGGTGCAGTTAGTGATTTGAACTAAGGGACATGATGAATTAGATATGGCACCACCACTAGCATAAGAACTATTGGTTACCGAATTTCCATTAAGCGTACAATTAAAAAGGCGTACAGTACTGGTTGAATTGTACAGTGCTCCTCCCGAATTGCCCATCACCTTATTTCCACTAATGTTACAATTGTTCAATGTTAGCGTAGAACCAGAATTAATCATGCCAGCTCCATTAACTGCTGAATTACCGTTGATAGCGCAATCGTTAAGCATCACCACAGAAGAATAATTGGCCATACCACCACCCGTGCCAAAAGGGCCATGTAAGTTGAGTTTGATAGTACAATTGACTAGTGTTACATAAGAAGAAAAATTGTAAACACCTCCTCCATAATAATAACCTAAACTTTTAGACATGACACAATTAGTAAATACTGAATTAGAAGCATGGTTATATATACTTCCCCCGTTGAGATTGGCTAAATTCCCCGTAAAAACACAGTTGGCTAATGTTGGTGATGAATTTCGATTATATAGTCCTCCACCTGAACCTTGGGGCACCGTAACGGTATTGATCACCGTTTCTGTATAGGAGCTGTTGGCACTTCCGCCTTTAATGGTAAAACCATCTAAAACTGCAGTTTCCACATCTCCAATAGACACCAATACATGATAATTGTTTTCAGTGTTATTGGTGATGCTCAATATGTCGCCTGAGATACTCAACACGTCATTGTCGTTGACATCGCCACTTAACACTGTACCATTCGCGGGAAATTCATTAGCTGCCGTCGGCAAAACACGTGTGTTGATGTTGGTATTACCGCTACCAGGGTCGAAACCTCCATAAAGCTGTACGTTTTTCACCATTACAAAGGCATTATCTTTACCTCCATTAGCATAGTTACTGCCATCTACCGCACTGTAAAGCGGTTTATAAGTACCTTTCGCCACGTAAATTTTAAGAGGGTTAACTGTAGTGAAATTATTTTGCTGTCTTGCCCATTTTAGTGCATCTGCCAATTGTGGAATAGCATTGGCCCAGTTGGTGCCACTACCATCTCCACTTTGCACATTCATGTCTACATACAAAATATTACTACCATCAGGCATAATATCTGCACTTTGAAATTCGTAGGCACCCAAATCTATATTGTTCCCCGACGACCGAGGCTGACCCGTTAAATCCGAGGCATCACCATTTAGACTATTGTCGCCCTTATTCACTGCTGGACTGGTAACTCTTAAAGCAAAATTACCCGAAGCAGCATCTACAAACTTAGGGTCCTGATTATAAATCACACTAGCATTACAAGTACCACCAACTGGGCAGGATGCATCCTGTATCAGCGAATAATTTACCTGAATTTCACCCCCGTTGGCGGTTCTACCAAAAAAAGCGGCGTTGCCATAAACAATAGAATTGTTGAAGATGATAGGTCTTAAACCTGCATTCCAAAAACGGGCGTAAACTGCTGCGCTACCTGTGTTATTATAAAAAGTACAATTGGTGATGATCAAATTATTAGCAGCCTGATCGCCGTAACCTATAGCACTACCCGCATTAGAAGTATTACCTGTAAAAAGGCTACTACTGATATAAGCATTGGCCGTTACGCCACTACCGTTATAATAAATAGCACCTCCAGCAGCGGTACTCGCCACATTATTTTTAAACATACAATGGCTAATGTTTGGCACTGATTGGTTATTGTAATAAACCCCTCCACCTGTTGCAGCCGTATTATTATTAAAAGTGCAGCCTGTAATGATAGGCGACGAGACCACATTGTATATGGCTCCGCCGTAGGTAGCGCCATTATTATTGGAGAAGATACAATTGGTGATTAAGGGTGGCGTTGGGCATTGGTAGTTATATATTGCACCTCCTCCATAAGTGGCGGTATTTCCCGAAAAAGTACAGTTAATTACGGTGGGCGAAGTCTTAGCATTGTACATTCCTGCCCCTGCAACAACTGCACTACCTCCTGTTACGGTAAAACCATCTAAAACAGCAGCATTAGTCAATCCATTCAATTCATTTTTGATGACATAACTACCGTTACCTTGCAAAATAGTAACATTGGCGGTCCAGTTACGTGCACCTAATGTCCCTTCGTTGCCAACAAAGCCCCCATATATCTTCACCCCTTCTTTCATGGCAAAGGTTTGTCCGCTTGCAGGCTGATAAGTGCCTGCGGCTACCCAAACGTCATCGCCAACTGAGGCCGCATTAACGGCAGTTTGAAAATTGGTATAGGCATTTGTCCAACTGCTACCATTATTGGCACCAGTAGCATCAGCTTTTACATAACGTGTGGTTTGGGCATAGCTTTGTATTACCACAAAACATAAGAACAGGAGAGTGTACTTCTTCATATTTTTAAAATCAATTCTTCAAGAGTAGCTTGCTACTTTACAGATCACAAAGTAAGTCTCCAGTGTATTTTTATGGTAATAGAGAGGGGGGATAATTTGGGGTACAATTTTAGACATGGTTGATAGTCCTCCCCCTACCTCCTCGAAGAGGGGGAGATTAGTGAGTGAAAGCACATTCACATCGTAGTAGTTAGTCAAATTGTAGAAAGGGAAATAGTAGCAGTAACCCATATCTACATTTGGAGGAGATCAAAAGCAGAATAGTTAGCAAATTTGAAAGCCTAAGTCACAGCGTATTGACTACTGTTTCCAAGGCTACATCTTCAGCAATGCCTATTTTCTTTCGTAATCGCTGTCGTGTTTTTTTGATGGTATCGGCATTTACGCCTAAAATTGCCGCAATTTCTTTGGTACCAAGTTGTAGCTTTGTTAAAGCACACAATCTCGTTTCTGCAGGGGTTAAATTAGGATAGGTTGTTTTCAATTTAATGAAAAAGCCAGCGTGCACTTTTTCAAATAGCTCCCTAAATTCATGCCATTGCTCTTCGGTTAAAATGGTAGCATCGTTAAGTCGTTGCAAAAACTCAAGTTCTTCATCTGGTCCCACAGCATTTTGCTGCAATGTTTGCATTTCTATTTGTACTTGATCTAGTAAGGCCGTTTTCTGTTGTAGATTTTCTACATAACTATTTAACATCGCGGTAGCATGTTTCAGCTCTGCTTCTATTTTCTCTTTTTCCGCTTGCAGTATGACCTCTTTCTTTTCAAGAAATGCTTTATCTTTTTTCCGTTTTAAGGATTGTCTATTATAAATCAACAAAAAGATGATGATTAACAATATCGTGGCAGCAACAAGAAAATATTGTTTAAGCAAGGCCGTGTGTTTTTCCTTTTCAAGTAGCTTTATTTCACTGTCGTGCTGCTCAGCTTCCAACAACTGTTGAATGGCAATATTATTAGAGAGTTGCGCCCTGCGATCAATGCTATCTCGCACACCATCTGCCAATTTACGATAATACAGAGATTGTTTTGCATCGCCTTTCCCTTCCCAAGCTCTGGAAAAGATATTGTACAAATAGCCCAGTTTAGTATAATCTTCTACCTGTATATCGCCAGGTTTTGTATGATAGGTAGCATCAGCCTCTTGCAAACGTTTCAAAGCCTCATCATAACGTCCATAAAAAACAGCAATATCAGCCAATCCCATTTGTGCTTCGGCAATGCAAGCTTTATCTTTGGCAAGCAGGCTGTATTTATAATAATGGTCAAAAAAGGGCGATGCCCCTATGTAATCATGTGTTTTAAGGTGTAGGTTACCAAGATTGCCAGAAATGATGCCCATCCATGCAGTGTCTCTAGCAGCAACTGCTTTGGCTTTAGCCAACAAAAAATAATGTTTAGCACTATCCAGCTTGTAGAGTTCGCGGTAACTTAAACCAAGGGTATTGAGAATATAAATACCTACAACAGGTCTGTTTTGCGGATATTTTACAGCAATCTGCAAATGCTTCAAAGCTTCATGGTAGTTGCGTAAATGATAATATACAAAGGCTAAACGGTATAGCAGATAGCCTGGCTCCTCTATTTGGCCATAACCTACTTCCTGAAAGGTATAGTTAGCCTTAAGCATATACGAAAGTGCCGTGCTATATTTCTTTTTAATAAAATAGTAGTAACCTAAGTGATGGGAAAATTCTGCCACTTGTAACGTTTGCCGGTTACGCTCAGCCATTTTAATTCCCTGCTTCATGCTGTTCACCCCCAAGCTATCTTGATGAGTCTTAATAGCCAAATATTGACCACGATAAAAAGCTACTGCGGCCAAACAAATCTTGTCATCTACTTTTGTTGCCTGTCGTTCTAAATCGTCAAATGCTTGAAATGCTTTTACACTATCATACTGTCTAACGTTACGGTAATACCAATTGCTAAGTACAGCCAGTTTCTTGAAACCATCATTGTTTATGAGGGTGTCGCCATTTTTACTTTGGCTAAAGGCCTGAAAAAATCCCAATAAAAAGAATATACATATAACTATCTGCTTCTTAATAAGGGATATTGGCGTCATGATCAAATGATTATGATCAAAAGTAACAAGAACAATACTTAGAAGCAAACACTATGGCTCAAGTACTGGTTAATATCATCGAGAAGCGTAAGTATTAATATATCAAGGAGTTCGTACTTCGCTTTTGATTACATTGGTTTTATTATCAATTTACTCGTTATTCACTCAATATTCACTCGGTATTTACTCGATATTCACTCGTTTAGTAATGAGTAAACAACTTGTTAAAAACGAATAAAATATATTGCAGATTTGAGTAAGTATCAAATAATGATTAACTTAGGGTAAAACCATCGAACCATGGCACGTATGAAAAATGGCATTCTGGGAGGTTTCTCAGGACAGATCAGCAACATAGTTGGCTACTACATAGGCGACAACTTCTACATCAGAACTAAACCCTCAAAACCAAAAAAGTTCACAAATAATGAATTAGCTAATCAAGCAAAATTCAAATTAGTGACCAATTTCATAAAGCCTTTTAAAGATTTGCTGAAAGTAGGTTTCAAAAATTATTACACGCCTATGGGAGGGATTAGGGGAGCAATTTCTTATACTTTGAAGAACTGTATTAGGGATACCAACGAGGGGATTAAGATAGATCCCCTTTTAGTAAAAATTAGTGGAGGCCAACTTCCACAGGCCATCAATCCCTTATTAAGCTTTAACCAACCCAATGACTTAATATTGACTTGGGAGAATAGCTCCAATGCAAATGGCAATGATCAATTAATCCTATTGGTTCATGATCTTGTAAATGCAAAAGCGGCTTACCTGATTTTTGATGGGCCAATGAGAAAAGAACAAAAATTAATTTATCAACTGCCTAAGGAGTTAATGAATCAAACGATTGACGTTTATATTGGTTTTATAGCGGCCGACCGCAGCTCTCAATCGGACAGCCAATATTTGGGTAGTTTTATTTTTTCTTAAAAAAACGAAGAAATTAAAAATAGCCAATCTTATTACAGATTGGCCATTTTTTGTCTTTAAAAAATATTACTGTTTGATAATTTTGTGTGTAGCATTACCCAATTTACCTATCGCTTTTATGAAATAAATTCCAATAGGGTATGCTGTTAAGTCTATTTGTGCAAATTCTTGACTTGATTTCAATTTTATAGTTTGCAACAATTTCCCATCAACACCAAATATACTTAAAGTATCATATGTACCTTTCTGATAATCAACCGTGATATGGTTTTGGGTTGGATTAGGGTAAATAGATAGATTAAAACCTGAGAATGAAAAATTGAGAACCTGTTCTCCAATCGTAGTTTGTTTACCATCATGATCCACCTGTACCAAGCTGTAATAATTGTTACCTTTTAATGGTTGCTTATCATAAAAATTATAATTGTTCTCCAATGTGGTAGTGCCATTACCCTTTACCTCACCAATTTTTACAGGCTTACTGTCGTCACCACTTCTATAAAGTTCAAATATTTTATTGTTTTGTTCTGATGCGGTTTGCCAAATTAGCTTGGCATAATTGTTCTCCGCCTTAACCGTAAAGCTAATTAGGTTTACTGGGAGTGAACTTTGATAGTTGATAACAATCTGTGCAGCAGCAGTATTATTATTACCTGCCATATCTTGTACCAAGTCTGCTGCAATGTCAACCGTAACGTTGCCATTGGCAGTTGGTGTAACCATGAAAGTATAGATAGCTCCAGTTCCACTTAAATTACTTGCTATACCATTACTTACTGTAGTTTTTGTTAAGTTAAAACCTGTGATATTTTCTGAAAAAGTAACAGTGAAGGGAATTGGTGAGTTGCCGGTTGAACTACCTGAACTACTTGAAATGATCACGCTTGGTGCTTTGGTATCAAAAGTAACTGAAGGTGAGCCGCCAGCAGCGCCATTATTTCCAGCAATATCGGTATAAGCGCTAGCGGCTACGGTAATGCTTGCCGTACCATTATTTACACCATCAGAGGGAGTAAATGTTGCAGTATATACACTTCCACTTCCTGAGAAATTACCTAATGTGCCTCCTGAAATAGTTATATTCCCAATATTAAAGTTATTTACAGCCTCACTAAAACTAAAGGTGATGGTTGCCGTTTCTCCAATTTTTAAAGAAGATTTATTGCTAGTAATACTTAAGGTTGGCGCAACACCATCTATCACAAGGTTTTTGTTTGCGCTCAAAGAGCCTGCCGCTCCTAGACTTGGCAGTGTTAAAGTCGCATTATTACCTGCCACATCTTTGATGGTACCACCATTTAGTGCAAGAGAACTGGTGGATACGTAATCTAAATCTGTACTAACATCGCCAGCTTGTACCGTATAGTTAAAAGTTAATGTGGAGGTTCCGCTGCCAACAGCATAATTTACCACCCTGTCGGTGGTCCCAGTCTCCAAGGTAAGCTGGGGTGTACCTGTTACGGTGACATTTTCAGAAAAGTTGACCTGTATAGGAATCACATCACTTACCTTATAACTGCCATTAGCAGTGGATGAGGTTACGCCCACTACTGTTGGGAAAACTCCATCTATCACCAGGTTTTTGTTAGCACCTAAAGAGCCTGCTGTCCCGGGTGACGGAAGTGTTAATGTGGCAATATTTCCAACCGCATCTTTGATGGTACCGGCATTTAATGCAAGCGAGCTGGTAGCCACATAATCCAAATCTGAATTGCTATCACCAGACTGTACTGTATAATTGAAAGTTAACGTAGATGTTCCGCTACCACCGGCATAATTTACCACTCTGTCAGTCGCCCCCGTCTCCAGAGTCAACTGAGGCGTACCTGTCACCGTAACATTTTCTGAAAAGTTGACCTGTATGGAAATTACGGCACTTGTTTTATAACTACCATTTGCTGTTGACGAGGTTACTCCGCTTACTGTTGGGGCTGTTTTATCGATAGTATATACCTCGCCGGCAACATAAGGCACATTGCTAATGGATGGCGTTATGCCTGTTGAGCTAGCCAAATCAAGCCTAATGGTCCCTGATCCAACCCCAGTATTGACAGTTACAGTATAATTAATATTATCTGAGGTTGATAATGAGTTAATACTCGCACCCGAAAGGCCTGTAGTAGTTAAGCTAAGTTTACTTATTGTAAAACCGCTCACTGCACTAGAAAAAGTGATGGTATAGGTTACATTATTTGCATTGCTTGGGCTAGAATTCGCCCTAACAATTGAAGTTACTGTAGCAGTTGAAGAAGTAATTGAGGGCGTCGCATAGCCACTAGGTGTAATTCCCAAATCATTAGTAGTATGATTCGTCCAATTTGCAGGGTTATTAATGCTTGTCAATAATGCAGTTACAGTACCAGTAAGCGAACCTATGTATTTATTGTTAGCAACTTCGGGACCTGGGAAAGGGAATAATGAAATACAATTCCCACCGTTAGTCAAGCCTTGGGGCAGCGCACTCTCATTACCTCCAGTAGCCCCGTTAGTACCGTCCCAAGTGGTATTCCAAGTAGTTCCTCCATCATAATCACTTGAGTTATAATCTCCATGTATACCTGCAATAAATGTAGGCATGGCAGGTTCTGCTCCTGAAGCAGATTGATAGGCTAAGATTTGGTCTCCTCCAGAAAGATTAAAGCCTGAGCCTTTTACCATTGTAAAAGATGTTCCAGTTGTTCCAGTAATCGTAAATGTATCAGGCGTTGTCGTTTCTACTACGGAAACAATAGTCCCTGCCGGTGTAAATGCTGGAACAGTCCATAACAAATGTGGCTCAGTACTACCCGTTACCCAAGTAGTACCACCCCATCCCCTTTCAGTAAAATATAGCAGTGTATTGGCCGGCATATCCTTTAGGGTTATAAAGGAAAAGCCATCACCCGCGGGTGAAACATTAGTTTGATAACCTATAAAAGCGATGTCGCCTGCGGCAAGTGTTATTTGCGCTTTAAGCTTGTTAGAAAAAGACAAGAGGCCAAAAAAGAGTATTGCAGCTAAACTAAGCTGATAAAAGTGTTTCATAAAATATTGGATTGAGAGATGAGCAAAGCATTAATTAGAGCAGATAAGAGCTTAACGTTAATATATTCAGCTAAAATACTCTAAAAAGTTTTAATGACATTCCTTAAAAGCTCTTATTCATCCCTACTATTGTAACATTTACAAGACAGACAAATATCGAAACCACAATAAGCTGTTAAAAACGAAGGGAGTTAAAATTAACTCCCTTCATAAGCATAAACCATTTGTTGCTTCGCTTTTAATTTGCCAGAAACCCTTTTCAGATGATCTTGCAACAAATCGTGTTCCTTTTCTACCACGGCAATTAATGCTGCTTTTTGGTAGTACTGCTTCGCCAAAACAAAATCTAGGCGTTGCTCTTCATAAACGCCAAGCGTTTCATATAGCTTAGCCAAATTTATCCCCGGTACTTCAAGAATCTTTGCTGTTACTTGTTCTATCTTTTTATGCCATTGAAGTTTCACCAATAATTTAATGTAATCTTCGTACAGATCAGGAATGGCATTATCTAAATCCATTGCTGTTTGATAATAGTAACCCGCCGCCTTATAATCTTTAATATAATAATGATAAATAATTCCTAAGCCATAATATGCTCTGGCATAAGTATCATCCGTAGCGATCAACTCTTTAAGCAAATGCATTGCCTTAGGCGTTTCGCCGTAATGAAGTTCGTCCATTGCCTGTAGATATTTCTCTTCTACAGTGTATAAAATGTCCATATATATAATTGTAACCTAATGCCTAAGCATCAGTTCGTTTTTAACTGTATAAATTAATTGAAATGCGCTGATTAGAAAGATGCTAGTAGCCTGAGATAAAACTAAAGTCAATATCCAAGCCACCCAGCCAAATAGATTGGCTAACGCACTGAGTTTGGATATGGATTAGACGTAGCATGATTTTAAATATTTCTGCAAAGATAGTAAATATTTAAAAATTAAGGATTTAAAAATTGAAGCATAAAAGGCAAAGGGCATTAACCGTTAATTCTTTCTGCTCAATCCACTTCCCAAAATTGTTGGGCTAGCTCTCATAAAGAAAACACATATCGGTTAAACTTTTTGCATATCCCCCTCTTCGAGGGGGCGGGGGGGAGGATACTAAACAAGCAGCCATTTCCACAACCATTGTAAAATAAACCTTGGCGAAGTGGTTATGGCAAATGAAGCGCAGCGTAATGAAGTCATTTGAACGGAGCAAAGGGCTACATTAGCCAAGAGCTACAGGTTTGGCTTTTCCAAAAAAATATCGAGCTATAGGGACAACCAAGCGACGGCTACTTTCTAAATTTGCAGAGCACAAAAAAATAGGTAGCTTTGACAAAGGATTGCCAGCAATTGGCATTATAATAACAAGATTATGATTATTGAACCTAGAATGCGTGGTTTTATTTGTTTAACAGCCCATCCAGATGGTGCTGCACAAAACGTTAAAAACCAAATTGAATATGTAAAATCTAAAGGAGCTATCAATGGCCCTAAACGAGTATTAGTGATTGGTGCTTCAACTGGCTTTGGCTTGGCCTCCAGAATCACTGCTGCTTATGGCTCAGGAGCTTCAACCATCGGTGTTTATTTCGAAAAGGAACCTAAAGAGGGTAAAACCGCTTCACCAGGATGGTACAATACCGCAGCATTTGAAAAACAAGCTATTGCTGATGGCTTATATGCTAAAAGCATTAACGGTGATGCTTTTTCTAACGAAGTAAAACAACAAGTTATTGATTTGATCAAAGCGGATTGGGGACAGGTAGATTTAATTATCTACAGCTTAGCTTCACCTGTAAGAACAAATCCAAAAACAGGTGTTACACACCGCTCGACCTTAAAACCTATTGGCGGCACTTTTAGTGATAAAACTGTTGATTTCCACACAGGCATTGTTTCACAAGTAAGCATTGAGCCTGCTAACGAAGAAGAAATTGAAAATACCATTGCTGTAATGGGTGGTGAAGATTGGGAAATGTGGATAGATGACCTAAAAGCTGCTGGAGCTTTGGCAGAAGGAGCTACCACCGTGGCTTATTCATACATCGGCCCAAAAGTAACGGAGGCCGTTTACCGTAAAGGGACTATTGGCCGTGCAAAAGATCATTTGGAAGCAACTGCATTTACCATTACCGATAAGTTAGCTGATCTTAACGGTAAAGCCTACGTTTCTGTAAACAAAGCATTGGTGACCCAAGCAAGTTCGGCCATCCCAGTAATTCCATTATATATTTCTTTCTTGTACAAAACGATGAAAGAAATGGGGTTACACGAAGGTTGTATTGAGCAAATCCAACGTTTGTTCAATGAAAGACTTTACACTGGTGGCGATGTCCCTGTAGATGAGAAAGGCCGCATCAGAATTGATGATTGGGAAATGCGTGAAGATGTACAGGCTAAAGTAGCTGAACTTTGGAAAACTGCCGATACGGAGACTTTACCAGCAACTGGTGATTTGGCTGGCTACAAACATGATTTCTTAAATCTATTTGGTTTTGATGTAGACGGGGTAAACTATCAGGCGGAAGCGAATGAGATGGTAGAAATCCCTGGATTGCAGCAGGCACAAGCTTAATTGAATGTGATGATTGGCTAATGGTTTAATTAGCTAATTCAAATATATAGAACGTCATTTCGACCCCGAACTTTTGGGAGCGAAGTGACGTTTTTTTATTAACCAATCATCTCATCAACAAATTAGCTAATTATCTATCCGCCACTTTATAGGTAGGATCGTCGATGTTCACTTCGATGATGTTTCCAGCATTCCTCAATAGCAATCTGCTGTCAGCGCTCAAATGCCTCAGGGTAACTTTCTTGTCTAATTTACGATAACGTTCGGTGATTTTATGAACGGCATCTATCGCACTCATATCGCTAATACGACTATCCTTAAAATCTATCACCACCATTTCAGGATCATTCTGAACATCAAATTTTTCTAAGAATGCCGCTGTGGAGCCAAAAAATAAAGGGCCATAAATTTCATAATGCTTTACACCATCTTCATCTATATACTTTCTGGCCCTGATGCGTCTGGCACTTTCCCAAGCAAATACCAATGCCGACAAGATTACTCCAATTAGCACGGCTAGTGCCAAGTTATGCATTAAAACTGTCACCGCAGCCACCACTACGCCAATAAAAATATCCGATTTGGGCATTTTATTAATCACCCTGAAACTGGTCCATTCGAAAGTACCAATGGCCACCATCATCATTACCCCTACCAGTGCTGCCATAGGCAATTTCCCAATCACCGGTGCCCCTACCAAGATGATCAACAAAATAGTAAAAGCAGCAATAATGGCCGATAATCTTGCTCTGGCACCTGCGGATAAATTCACCAGAGTTTGGGCAATCATAGGGCAGCCGCCCATCCCGAAAAAGAAACCGTTCAGAATATTAGCACTTCCTTGGGCTACGCACTCTCTATTGCCATTGCCTTTATTACCCACAATTTCATCTACCAAGTTCAAGGTGAGCAATCCTTCGGTTAAACCCACCATGGCCATAATTAAACCAAATGGAAATACAATTTGTAGGGTTTCAAAATTGAAAGGCACCTGCGGAATATGAAAGGGCGGTAAGCCTCCCGCTACCGAAGCAATATCACTTACGGTTTTGGTTTGCACACCTCCAATCAACACAATGCCAAAAACTGCTAAAATAGCAACCAACGAAGCAGGAACGGCTTTGGTAATTTTAGGCCAAATCCACACAATGGCTACCGTTAATGCCACAAGTCCCAACATCGTATATAAAGGTGTGCCACTTAACCATTCACCAGTTTCCTTTACTTTAAATTGGTCTAATTGCGACATGAAAATCACAATAGCCAAACCATTCACAAAGCCATACATCACCGATTGGGGTACTAGCCTTACAAACTTTCCTAGCTTAAAAATGCCCACCATAATTTGGATAATGCCCGCAACGACTACCGCTGCAAAAACATATTCCAGTCCATGCAATTTCATCAAAGCAATTAGCGTAATGACCGTTGCACCCGCCCCTCCCGAAACCAATCCGGGCCTACCGCCAAGGACAGCCGTAACCAATCCCATGATAAAGGCCGCATATAAACCTGTAAGTGGTGGAAAACCTGCCAGTATAGCAAACGACAAGGATTCGGGAATCATGGTCATGGCTACCGTTAAGCCAGCCAAAATCTCATTCTTATAATTGATAGGCTGCTTGAAATCAAAAAGGGAAAATGCTTGCTTCATTCTGGAATTAAAACTGCTAAATTACGGTAAAGGTTTTTAATGCAGAGATTAAAGAACAAAATCGACTTTTTAGCACCTATTCATGTATATTTGTTTAAACAGTAAAACCCAAAATCATGTCGAACATACAACTGATTATTGAAGAGAGACCAAGCGATATTGGTAATTTTTTGGTGGGCCGATTATTGCCTTTTAGAGAGAAGCGATTGGTAGGTCCTTTTTGTTTTATTGACCATATGGGCCCCGCTGCCATGAGCGACCATCAGAATATCGACATCCCCCCTCATCCGCATATTGGTTTGTCTACGCTTACTTATTTATTTGAAGGCAGCATTATGCACCGCGACGGCCTGGGTACAGCAGTAGAGATCAATCCGGGACAGGTAAACTGGATGACCGCAGGAAAGGGCATTGCTCACTCTGAGCGTACTCCTGAAAGGTTAAGACATAGCGATAAGTTTTTACATGGTTTACAGATTTGGGTAGCCTTACCTAAGCATTTGGAACAAATGGACCCTGAGTTTTTCCATGCCGATGGCAATGATATTCCCGCTTGGCAAGAGAATGGGGTAGATTTTAAATTGATTGCTGGTGAAGCTTTTGGAAGGAAATCGCCTATTCCTGTTTACAGCCCGCTTTATTTTATAGAAATTAAGAATAAGGAAGAAAAAACCTTGAGCATTGGCGACCAATTATTTGGTGAAAGCGGTTTATATATTTTGGAAGGAAGGGTAATCAGTGATGGCAATACCTTTGGCCCTAAAAACTTTTTGGTCGCTAAAGACAGTAAGCTTTGCGAATTTACTTTGGCGCCCAATAGCACTGTTTATATTTTCGGCGGGGAGCCTTTCCCAGAAGAACGTTTTATTTACTGGAACTTTGTAGCTAGCAGTAGAGAACTGATTGAAGAGGCCAAGGAAAAATGGCTAAAACAGGAATTTGCGCCAGTGCCGGGGGAAACTGAATTTGTACCTTTGCCACCACAGACTAGGAATGTGAAGTAGCTTTGAATATACATGAAGCGTAATGCATTAACCATCTTCATGATCATTTTCTTCCTAATCATCAATACTTTGGGCTATTGGGAGGGAAAATTGGGCCTACTAGCGTTTCCATTATATACGATTCTTTTTTTCTGTTATTCTATACTAGCAGTGTTATTGATTCGCCAATTATTTCTGCTGATCAAGGAGAGGTTTACAGATAAACAACGTTTAATCACCGCAATAATATTAGCTGGAGTCTTAGTGTTAACTTTTTTTAAGCCATATGGTTTCATCAACTTTGACAAATTAAAGGGAGAAGACTTATTGATTGCAGACTATGAAGGTGCCGCAAATTGTGGATCTGTTTTAAAATTCAAAGCAAATAATAAATTTATTGACAGAAGCATTTGTTTTGGCATAAATGAAATTGAGGGAGAGTATTATAGGAAAGGAGATACTCTATTTTTTCGAAATACCAAACCTACAAGTAGTGAAAAGTATGATGAATTTGCAGTGATTAAATTATTCGATTCTCCAAATGGGATTTATATCGGCCACTTAACCTCATATAAAAACAAAAAAGATTCAGTAGGCCATCGATTTGACATTACCCTAAACAAATTTTAAAGTTTCATCTAAGGAATTGAAGTAAAATTCCTTTTGTCATTCTGAGCGCAGCGAAGACCGCACAGCAGCTACGAAGTAAATCTCTTTTTTATTAAGAGGAAAACATTGGGTATTCATTTCCTCCCCCTGCCCCCCTCAAAGAGGGGGATATGCATTGAGCTTTAAAACCTATAACTCGCAACCCGTAACCCACAACTCATAACTTACAACCCAAACTACGCCCAAGTAATCGTCGTATCATTTTCTGTGGGATGTCCAGTGCAAACCAACACCCTACCTCTGGCTATTTCATCATCAGTAAGCACTTCATTATAATCCATCCTTACACCTCCTGAAATGCAGGTAGCGGCACAGGTACTGCAAACACCACCGCTGCAACTATATGGAATTTTTATCTTGTTCTCCAGAGCTACATCTAAAATCCTTTTGGGCCAAGGCACTTGCAGACGGTGTGTTTCGCCCTCAAAAATTAAATTAATGGAATAGGTGTTTTTATCCACTACCTTTTCTGTAGTGTCATCCTCATCTATCTCATCTTCAGGCAGCACAAAAGTTTCGCGTTTTACCTGATGGGACTTAAACCCTGCTCCCAAAATAGAAATACGGCAAACGTCCATATAATCTACTGGCCCACAAGTGTAAAACAAAGCTTCTTTTCTATCAAAAGCCAACTGCTCCCTAATGAGTTCTTGCACCAAGAAACCATTTAAACGTGCCCTTAATAGGTTTTTAGAGTTACTGAACAAAAAAATCAACTCTAGCCTATCAGGATATATCTGTTGCCAAGCCTTCAACTCTTCAATAAACAAAGTTTCCCCTGCTGAACGGCTGCTATAAATCAACACAATTTTGGAATGCTTTTCCGACACCAGAGCGGTTTTCAGGATAGAAAACAAAGGAGTAATCCCTACTCCCGCTGCAAATAAGAATACTGTCCTTTGTAGCTCGGCATTTGGCTCATAAAAGAACAGCCCATTGGGTTCAGTGACTTCAACAATATCTCCAGCCGCAATCTGATGATGAAGAAAACGTGAAATCTCACCATTTTCTACCAGCTTTACAGCAATAGCTAAGGGCTCATCTACTACAGGCGAACTATAGAACGAATAAGAGCGTCGAAGTTCCCTTTGGTTAATGGTAAACGATAAAGTAAGAAACTGTCCTGCTTTATAGCTCAAACCTTCAACAGGCTCAAATATAATGCTGATCACTTCATTGACTTCCTGACGTACCGTAGCAACCTTTAATTGTTGTAAAGACATATTTCAAAAGTAAAAAGTTAAAAGTAAAAAGGCGAAAATGCCATTAATTTAGCCACAGATACACAGATTATTTATTAACCTCGATAATGCGAGTTGGGTTAAGAAAATATTTGCCAAGCATTATAATCAGACTCTTTTAGTGCCAAAATATCAGTTCTTGCTACCATCCCCCGTTCTGTCGCTTCGCGGACAAACTTTTTTCCTATAGATGAAAAAAGTATGCAAAAAAATCCACGGCTGCGCCCTGTTCTGTTAAAGGAAAAAGTATGGCTAATTTGTGCATCCCGAACAGGCCAAGGCCGATTTAAGTAGAACGAAGAGGCTTTGCTAGGGCTGGAGATAACGAAAAACCACAAAATGCCTATCCCGAAATCACGTTAATTAATATGTCCGCTCTTCTTAATCTAAATAAAATCAGTAATCTGTGGCGAAAAAACCTATAAACTAAAAAGGCGGCTTCCCTTTGTTTTAGGAGCCGCCTTTAAAATGCTTATAAAAAAGCTATACCAATTCTCACTATTCTACCGTAGTAGCATTTGTTTCTTCTGTTTGTTTGAAAGCAATTAATGCCTTCTGGTTTTTATAACCGTTACGGTCAGGATTTTCTAAGATTTCTTTCATTGAAATTAGTTTGTAGACATACACACCAGTTTCACGATTGAGTTTCATCTTAAAATAATTATCCTGCTTTTGGCGGCTAATTTGTCGGCGCATATGATTATCGCCAACATTGTAAGCTGCGGCAACCAAAGTCCAGCTATCAAAAACGTCATAAAGTTCTTTGATATACTTGGCTGCTGCAATGGTAGATTTTTTGAGATTATAACGCTCATCAACCTTGCTATTTACCTTTAGGCCGTACATACGGGCGGTACTAGGCATAAATTGCCAAAAACCAGCCGCACCTTTTGGTGAAACGCCCGCTCTTAAGCCAGATTCCACTAAAGGGACATACTTAAAATCATTAGGTATGCCGTAGGCCGCCAAAATTGGTTCTATTACAGGGAACCATTCTGCTGCTTTTTTATGCAAACGTGTGGTCTGCAAATTTTCATATGAAAATGAAGCCAAAGTCCTCTTCATTTTGTGAGTTACCTTAGTATCGCCAATTGGCAATGTTTCTTCAGCAAACTCTAGTTGAGCTATTGAAAATACCGGCTCTTCGGTCTTTTTTTCACTATTGGTATAGTTATCTTTCTTAAGATTTTCTACTTTGGTTGGTAGCTTATAAGCAAACACTTTGGCCATAACCAGTAATCCTAAAATTACCGTACATGGGATGAGGTGTTTCTTTAACATCTTCCTCCTTTTTTAGTTAACACTTAATACTTGGTCCGCAAAGGTACAATTTATTTAATTAATTATCAAGCACTTACGAAAACAAGTATCAAAATCGGCGTTTAAAACACCGTGAGGCTAGATTTTTAACAGGGCATTTTTAGCGAAAATCATGATTATTTTAGATTGCTAATCCATACAATTTTACTAACTTTGCATCCGCATTAATTATGCGGTTAAAAGCGTATTATGACAAATAGTAACAAAGGGAAAAGTCGGGATGACAAGTCCAATGCTGGCAAGCGTACCGGAGAGCGTGGAGCAAGAGGGGAGCGCAGTGAGCGCAACCAACGTACCGAGCCAAGAGAACGCACTGAGCGTGGTGGAGCAAGAAGAAGTAATGCTTCAGATGAAAGACCTAAAAGATTTAACGAAAATAGCGATAGACCGCGTTTCGATAAAGACAAAAAGGATTTCAAATCTAAAACTGGCAGACCTGCCAAAAACAATTTCGACAATCAAGATGGTTTCAAAAAATCCTTTGACAATAGAGAGGGTAAAAGAAGCTATGTAAAAAAAGACAGTTACGCCAAAGATGGTGCTGCTGCCAAGTTTGGCGATAGAAAAGATAACCGTTATGGCGATAATCGCCCTTTCAGAAAAAGAGAAGACAGCGGTTTCAAAAATAAAAAAGAGGATAAGGGCGAACGTGTTGCTCCAACATTAAGAAGCAGAAAATCAAAAGTTGAAGATGACCTCATCCGTTTAAACCGCTACATTGCTAATGCAGGAATCTGTTCTCGTCGTAAAGCCGATGAACTGATTGAAGCAGGTGTAGTGAGTGTAAATGGCAAAGTGATTAACGAACTAGGCTTTAAGGTAGATCCTTATAAAGACGAAGTAAGATATAATGGTGAATTGCTTAAGCGTGAAAAGAGAGTATATGTACTTTTAAACAAGCCTAAAGATTATATCACCACCACCGATGATCCACAGGAACGTAAAACAGTCATGCATTTGGTTGAAAAAGCTAGTCGTGAGCGTATTTATCCAGTAGGTCGTTTAGATAGAAACACCACAGGCTTATTGTTAATGACTAATGATGGTGAACTGGCTGATAGGTTATCGCACCCTAGGAACGGCATTACCAAAATTTATCAGGTGGAACTGAACAGGAACCTTACCCAAGGCGATTTCAACAAAATTCAATTTGGTTTAGAGCTAGAAGACGGCTTTATCAAACCAGACAACATTTCTTATGTAGCCGGAGCAAGCAAAAATGAAGTGGGTATACAAATCCATAGTGGCAAAAACAGGATTGTACGCCGTATTTTTGAGCATCTGGGTTACGACGTAGTAAAACTTGACCGTGTGGTTTATGGCAACTTGACTAAAAAAGACCTACCACGTGGTAGATGGAGATATCTGGAAGAGCATGAATTGATACAGATCAAGCATCTGATCAAATAAAACGATTTGAAATGCGCAGAGTTAAACTTTGCGCATTTTTTATTTATTGCTATCTTTCTCAAAAAACCAAAAATCATGCTTAAGAAACTTTCGCTTTTAACGCTACTTTGCTATGGCTCTTTATTGGCCCTGGCGCAAAATCATAAACTTATTGTGGGTACTTATACCGCTAAAGGTACTAGCGAAGGAATTTATGTATATGAATTTGATAGCAAAACCGCCAATACCAAACAGTTAAGTGTGATTAAAAATATCGCCAACCCTAGTTATGTGGCTTTAGGCAAAAATAAAAATGCCATTTACAGTGTTTCGGAAGTTGGCGCCAATAGTGCCGCAGCGGCGTTTAAGTTCAATCCGCAAACTAATGAAGGCACTTTGATCAATAAAGAAAGTACCAAAGGCGGTGACCCTTGCTTTATTCTTACTGATGGCAAGCATGTATTCACTGCAAATTATAGCGGTGGCAGCATCAGCGTTTTTGGCGTTAAGGCCGATGGCTCACTTACTCCTGTTAAACAACTGGTACAACATACCGGTAGTGGCCCAGATAAGCGACAAACTAGCGCACACGTACATCAAACCCTGTTTTCACCAGATGGCAAGTATTTAATTTCTACCGATTTAGGTGAAGATAAAATATATGTTTACCACTATCAGGCTAATGCCGAGCAACCTTTGACCTTAAAACATAGTGTCAGTACTCATGCGGGTTCTGGTCCTCGTCATATTGCTTTTAGCCCTAATGGAAAATTTGCTTATTTGGTTCATGAGTTTAATGGAAAAATCAGTGTTTTCAGCTATTCAGATGGCAATTTTAAATTGATTGAAGAAGTAACTACAGCTACTACTGATTTTAAGGGTAGAATTGATGCCGCAGATATCCATATTTCTGCTGATGGCAAGTTCTTATATGAAAGCAACCGTGGCGATGCCAATAACATCAGCGTTTTCGCGATACAAAAAGACGGCAAGCTCAAACATGTTGAAACCGTTAGCACTTTAGGCAAAGGTCCCCGCAACTTCAGTATCGACCCAAGCGGAAATTATTTATTGGTAGGGCATCAATATTCCAACGACATCATCATCTTTCAAAGAAATGCTAAAACTGGAAAATTAACCGATACGAAAAAGCGTATTGCGGTGGGCTCTCCCGTATGCTTAATCTTTGATAAATAGACTAAACAATAGTATCATTACCATAAAAAAAGCTCCTACATTTCAACATGTAGGAGCTTTTTGTTGTTACCTTACTGGCATCTATTTATTTCCGGCAATTACCTCTTCGTAAAAAGCAACATACTTAGGCAATATTTTCTTTAAATCGAAGTCTTTGGCTCTGGTAAGTGCATTTTCTTTAAAATAGTCTAAAGTTTTTTGGTTGCTCAAAATAGTTACCGCTTTATTGGCCATGTCTTCCACATCGCCCACATCGCATAAATAACCACAAAAATCATCTACGTTAAGTTCTGGCAAACCTCCTGCATTAGACGAAATTACTGGCACCTTACAGGCCATGGCTTCCAGTGCCGCAAGTCCAAAACTCTCATTTTCTGAGGGAATAATAAACAAATCAGACACTGATAAGATTTCTTCCACGGCATCCTGCTTACCTAAAAACCTCACGTTATCGCAAATATCTAATTCCCTACACAACTGTTCATTGGCTGAACGCTCCGGCCCATCGCCTACCATCAATAATTTAGCAGGAATTTTCTCCAACACTTTATGAAACATGCGAATCACATCTTCGGTACGTTTTACCTTTCTAAAGTTAGACGTATGAATCAAGATGCGCTCGTTATTAGGGGCTATCGCCTTTTTAAAGTGGTCTTTTGGCTGTAAGCTAAAGCGATTAAAATCAATAAAGTTGGGAATTACCCTAATATCTTTCGAAATGTCAAAATGGCGATAGGTATCTTCTTTTAAATCTTCTGAAACCGTAGTTACACCATCGCTCTGGTTAATGGAAAAAGTAACGACTGGCTTATAAGTGGCGTCTTTACCCACCAATGTAATATCCGTACCGTGCAACGTAGTTACAAAAGGGATATTGATGCCATAGGTCGCCAAAATTTGCTTAGCCATAAAAGCTGCCGATGCATGTGGAATGGCATAATGCACATGGAGAATATCCAACTGTTCAAAACGCACTACATCTACCAGCTTACTTGCCAAAGCAGATTCGTACGGAGCGTAATCAAACAAAGGATAATCTCTAACAGAAACTTCGTGATAAAATAAATTGGCAGAAAAAAAGTCGAGCCTTGCGGGCTGACTATATGTGATAAAATGTACCTGATGTCCTTCATTGGCTAAGGCTTTGCCCAGCTCGGTAGCTACCACTCCACTACCTCCAAAGGTAGGGTAACAAACTATTCCTATTTTCATCCGTTGGTTGTGACGTAATCTCTTATGTTCAAGATTGACAAAGGCAAATGTAGCGGATATCTTGTTTAAAGATTGTTATTTCTGGGTAATAAAATGGTTAGAAAAATATGGCTTTTCATTTATTCGGCCCGCATCTCGTTTTGCAGAACCAGATACATTTCATTGGGTCTTTGGGTGCCAATGTAATATTCCAAACCATCCCTGTCAGTAAGCACGATGGCATCTTTACCCGAGGAAAAGAAACGTACTGTGCCATTTTTATGGAGATTGTAAACTGGATTATTAAAAAAGAACCTGCTATAGGTGGCCTTACGGATGTCGACAATCTTATTAAGGTCTATTTCAACCTTTTTCGCTGTCCACAAACCATCTATCAGTACCTTTTTATTTTCAATAACCGTTTTATACTGTACCATGAACAGCAGAATGATAGACACGCCAATAATGCCGAAACCTACCACCAAGAACAGGTCAACGGTGTTATCCCTATCTCTTTCATAAACATACACCGCAAAGCAGAACGCAGCCATGATTAAACGTATGGAAATACGAATATAATCGCGACCGATGTACTGTTTTTCTATAAAGGTGTATCTTCCGTCCATGAATCAGTTTAATAATTCGAATATAGCAACTTTTTTTGTTGTTGCACCTACTTTATATCTTTCGTCCTGTCGCAAGCCGGCCACCCATATGATTTCTCCGTTTCCGTTAATTAACAAAGGCACTTTAGCTTTTTGAGGCAAAGGAACTTTCTCATCAACTAAGAAATTACTCAGCTTTTTCAGAGATTTCATCCCCAAGGGCATAAACTTGTCACCATCTTGCTTGTAACGAATCACCAAGGGGAAGATTAACGAATTGGCATCGACATAAGCCATATTCTTCTGGTTGCCGAAAGCACTATCTTCAGCAAAATGTAATTTAATTTTCTGGCTGAAACCGAGCTGCACCTCTCCCTGACCATGCAAATAAAAAACTTCGCTATTGCTCTCCTTTATCGAAGAAATCAACAACTGCTCCCTGTCTATAATCAATTGATGGGTATTGCTATAAAATGAAGTCCCACTCTGTTTATGCAAAGAAGATAAAATCTCGTCGACCACAAAAGAGCTAAAATGAAAAGGTCTTAACAACTCGAAAAAAAGTAGCTTCTGTGGCTTCAAAGCCATTACATCTTTAATTGCTATTGAAATGACTTCGCCCTCTTTTTTGAACAACCGACTACGGGTTTGCTCCACTACTTGCTGTAGCAGTTCTTCCGTTTCGGCAAAGCGAGCAATGTTTTCCGCAAAGGTTTCCTCCAATTTAGGATTGATTTCCCTCAGGTATGGGATCACTTCCAAACGTAACTTGTTACGGGCGTACTTACTACTTAAGTTGGAGCTATCCTCTACATAAGCCAAATAATGGTCATCGACCAATTGGTCAATTTCCTGCCTCGATAAAAAGAGTAATGGCCTAATCAAATTTCCCCGTTTTGGCAAAATACCATGCATTCCGCTAATGCCTGTACCCCTAACCAGATTAAGCAGGACGGTTTCAATAGCATCATTTTGATGATGGGCCACTGCAATTTGCGAGTACCCCTGTTCCTGCCTTAACTGTTCAAACCAATCATATCGCAACTGCCTGGCCGCCATCTGAGTTGAAATTTTATGCTCTTCAGAAAATCCTTTGGTATCAAAATGTACCACATGGAAGGGCACCTGCATTTCCTCGGCCAATAATTTCACAAACAATTCGTCACGCTGCGATTCATCGGCCCGTAAATTAAAATTACAATGTGCAATACTAAATTTAAAACCGGCCTGTTTAAATAGCTGTGTCATCAATACGGAATCCTTACCACCGCTCACAGCCAACAGCACGTGGTCTGAAGCCTCAAAAAGCTGATGCTGTAAAACATGGTCTATAAATTGCTGTACTGGTAACATTGCTCAAAAATAAAAACTTAATTGTTGTATTACCCTATTGTTTTAACATTACCAAGCTTGCTTATTTGACTTTTATGGTTAAATCTAAAATCGTCACTCTAAAATTGTAAATTTGTATCGTGCAAAAGTTTCGCCTTTTATTACTCTTAATGGTTAGCCCATTATTATTGTTTGCCCAAGCTCGTACGCAAATAAAACTGGAGACCGCAGAACATGCTACGGGCGCTACCAAAGCAAATGTCAGCTACTTGCGAAAGCCTATTTTCAGTCATGATGGTGCCATTTTAAAATGTGATAGCGCCGTACTTTATGGAGGAGCCAAGAATTTCTTCGAAGCCTTTGGCAATGTACATATTAATCAGGGTGACACTTTGAATATTTATTCAGATTTCCTGAATTACGACGGCAACTCTAAAAAAGCGCATTTAGATAAAAACGTAAAACTAATAGACAGGGAAAATACGCTTACCTCTAATGTGCTGGATTATGATATGGTAGCCAAAATTGGCAAATATACTACCGGCGGAAAATTAGTTAACAAAGATGCCACCATTACCAGCAAAAGAGGGGTTTATTTTTCTAATTACCGAGATGTATATTTTACAAAGGATGTATTGATTGTCACTACAGAAAAAACCATCATTAACTCCGACAGCTTACGCTATAACACCGGCACCAACTGGACTTACTTTTATGGCCCAACCAATATCAAAAGTAAAGACGACAAGCTTTACACGGAAGATGGCGCTTACAACACCAAAACCGAGAATGCGTACTTTGGAAAGAAAAACTTATACACCAACGGCAGCCGTTCCTTAAAAGGCGATAGTTTATACTATTACGGTAAGCGTGGATATGGCAGGGCAGTAAAAAATATTATTTTTAAAGACACCAAAGACCAAACCACTTTATATGGGCAATTGGGTGAATATTACAGAGACGAGGAACGCGTAATAGTAACGCAAAAAGCCTACGTAGGCATTGGCACCAAAGACAGCGTAACTGTCAAAAACAAAAAAATTCCAGATACCTTATGGATGGCTGCCGACACCTTAGAAAGCCAACGAGCATTAGTTAAAACCCTTAAATTACTAAGCAGACCAGAGGTTAAAAAGGATAATGAAATTGGTGCGGAAGATGAAAAGGAAAAAGCGGAGAAGGATAAGGAAAAAGCAGAAGCCAGAAAACTGTTACAACAGCAAACCGAGGAACAAAAAAAGGGTAACGCTACTAACGTCGATAAAAAACTGAGCAGGAAAGAACGAAAGCAACTGGAGGAAGCGGCTAAAAAACAGAAGGAAAAAGGCCCTCCGTTAATCGACAGTTTGCTAGCCAACAAGAACAAGCTGAAGCAGGACAGCGTTATTGCTGACAGTCTTGCCAAGCTTAAAAAGATGATGCCCGAGGTCAAGACAGATTCTATAAAGAACAGTGTGCAAAAAGCGGTAACCACAAAGACTAAAAATGTGGTCACTACCACCAAAACAAATGTGGCAAACAACATTAAGCGTACCACTGGACAGATAGCAAAGCCTTTAGCAACAGACAGCGCCTTTAACCCGGCCGATACCGTAAGGGCAAGGATCATTAAAGCTTACCACAATGTAAGGGTATACAAATCGAATATGCAGGCAAAAGCAGATTCGCTGTTTTATACGGCTGCCGACTCTTCTTTGCGTTGGTACAGAAACCCTATTTTATGGTCTGATGGCAGTCAGCAAACGGGCGACACCATCCATGTTTTCTTTAAAAACAATAAAATCCACAATTTCCAAGTGTTACAGAATGGTTTTATTGTTAACATAGAAGGCGATTCAACTAAGTTTAACCAAGTAAAAGGGAAAGTGATTACCGGCTTTTTTGTAGATGGTGAAATGCGCAATATGTATGTGGATGGCAATGCCGAAAGTATTTACTACACCAAAGACAATCAAGGTAATTACGATAATGTAAACCAAACGGTGAGTAGCCGTCTGCGTTTCAAATTTCTCAACAAAGAGCTTACACATATTGTAACGGTAAGGGAAGTGGAAGGAGCAGTAGACCCTATGGATAAACTGACGAAAGAACCTTTGCTCACAGGCTTTACATGGAAACCAGAGCTTAGGCCAAAAAGCAAAGCAGATATTATTAGAGGATTGCCTGCAGCAAAGCCGAAAGCAGGCAACAAACCTATTAAAAAGGCCCCAACAACTAGCAATAAGGGGAAAACCACTGTAGCCAGCCCAAGCAAAGCCCCTACAAAACCAACTCAGAAAGAAGTAGTGAAACAAGTTGACACCGCGGCTAAAAACATTCAAAAACTTTTACCCAAAGCTACTGATTCTCTGAAGCTAGACAGCTTGAAGAAACAAAACTAAATACAAAAGGCGACCATTTCTGGCCGCCTTTTTTTATGGCATTAGCATGGTTTACATTTTCTTTAAACCAATTTCTTGCAAGCGCTCATCTAGGTATTCGCCAGCAGTCATGTCGCTATAAACTTTTGGATGTTCAGCATCAATACAGCTTTCCAAACTGGTTAAATCCATATTGCTACGTGGGTGCAAGAAAAACGGCACCGAGAAACGAGAAGTTTTCATCAATTCACGAGGTGGGTTCACTACCCTATGCGTAGTTGAACGTAACTTATTATTGGTTAAACGCTGCAACATATCGCCTACGTTCACTACAATATCCGTATGATGTGCCTTAATTGGCAACCACTCATCACTTCGGGTCAATACTTCCAAACCATCTGCACTGGCACCAATTAACAAAGTGATTAGGTTAATATCTTCATGCGCACCTGCACGTACAGCATCCGAAGGAATCGAATCCGGATTTTCGATTGGGAAATAATGGATTCCTCTTAAAATAGAATTTCCATTGTGTACATGTTGATCAAAATAATCAATAGGCAAGCCCAAGTAAGTAGCAATGGCACGGAGCAAGTGCTTTCCATTTTCTTCAAGTTTCTGATAAATCTCCCTCGTAACGGTATTAAATTCAGGGATTTCATCAACTACCTCGTTATCTGGATACTCATTTTTAATGGCGTCACCATCGGTAACGGTTTGGCCAATTTGCCAAAACTCCTTTAAATCGGCTGTTTTTGCTCCTTTTGCCGTTTCTTTGCCCGCACTGGTATAACCACGTTGCCCTGCAAGTTCTGGCTTTTCGTATTTGCGTTTAATCTCTACAGGCAATGCAAATAACTCTTTAATATTCTTATAGAGTTTATCTATGAGTTCCTGACTTACTCCATGGTTGGTAATGGTCACAAAGCCCGAATCGTTAAAAGCTTTACCAAGTTCATCAGAAAATTTTTTACGTTGTTCCTCTGTTCCGTTAATGTAGGTGTTTAAATCTAAACACGGGATATAAGGTGTTGACATATCGTTATTTTTAATGTTCAAGTTAAATTTAGAAAAGATATGTTAACAAACCTTATTTATTTGAATTTTATCCTCATAAAAAACTATAAGTAAGCTTTTTAAGTTATTAACAAAAGCTTTTTCAAGTTATAAAATGTTGGCAAAATACATTCTAAGCAGCTTGTCATTTTTAGTGGCTCAAGAAACTTTTGCGCCAGCTTTTACGTATCATTACATATTAAGAATTTCAAAAAATGAAAACTATAATGATGACTTCTTTAATTCTCTTTTCTATACTAGGTGCTGACGCACAAAAGCCAAAACTTGAAAAAGCTACTTTCGGCATGGGCTGTTTTTGGTGTACTGAAGCTGTTTTTCAACGATTGGACGGTGTTCACAATGTAAAATCTGGTTATGAGGGCGGCAATATCCCCAACCCAACTTATGACGAGGTTTGCAGCGGAACCACTAACCATGCTGAAGTAATTGAGCTGGAATTTGACCCTAAAAAGATTTCCTATGATGAGCTGTTGGAAGTATTTTGGAAGCTTCACGATCCTACCACTTTGAACAGACAGGGCGCTGATGTTGGTACACAATACCGCTCGGTGATTTTTTACCATAATGAACAACAAAAAGCGACTGCCGAGAAATACAAAGCGTTGCTAAATAAAGAAAATGCCTTTGGCAAACCAGTAGTAACCACCTTAGAAAAGGCCCAAACCTTTTATGTGGCCGAAAACTATCACCAAGATTATTTTTTGAGAAATGGAGAACAGCCCTATTGTAGGATAGTGATTTTACCTAAAATGGATAAATTAGAGAAACTATTTAAATCTAAATTAAAACATTAAACCAATGTTTACCGTAGCAGCAATTGAACAGGCCCACGACAAAGTAAAATCGGGCGCCGACTTCCCAAAATATATCCAAGAAATCAAGGCAATGGGTGTCTTAAGTTTTGAAACTTGGATGAAAGATAGCCATACTGATTACCGCGGTGCCAATGGATTTCACACTTCCTCTGCTCCTCAATATGAAGCTCTGACTATTTCAGAAGCGACAAATAAAGACAGATTCACCAACCAATTGAAGACGCATCAACAAGGTGGAACAGATTACTACACCTTTTGTAAAGATTGCGCCGAAACTGGTATAGAAAAATGGATAGTGGATTTAGAAAAGATGACCTGCACTTATTTTGATAGCGCAGGTCATGAAATTTTAGTAGAGCAAATTCCTTCTTAGTCATTTTGTTAGACTGAGTTTACTTTTGTCAGACTGAGCTTGTCGAAGTCCACATTTCGACAAGCTCAGTCTGACACTGGAGAGGCCACCGTGGGTCGTTTAAAATCCTATTTTAAGTCCCACGTTCATTCCCAAACCGCCAATATTGATATACGACCTTAGGTCATCCCCTCTTTTGTTAGGGTCGTAATTAGCATTTCCAGGCACGTTAGAACTTTGATCAATTCTTTTGTGATAATCTGTATACCGTTGTGCAGTAGGCATATCATCAATGGTAATTGGCACTTTAGTTCCTAAAAGCGTAGTACCTGTGCCCTCAAATTTGCGCACCTCTTTTTCCTTACTACTTACAGACACATTACGATATTCGACCTCACTAAAGAAACTAATGTTTTTACCAATAGGCACACTAAATCCTGCCGCACCTAAAAAACCAATGGTGGGTCTAGGCTCAATACGCTCTTCTCTAGTAAGTTCAACCGCCCTCAAGGCAGGGTTAATTTCACTTGCAATGGTTCCTGTTTGGTCATTAACGGATGTCTTGATATCCAAATAACCATATACTGGTACTACCGCACCTATTTTTAAATACGGCCTGAAGTTTTTACTGGTAGGCACATGAAATACCACCGTTGGTGTTAAATCCAACGCCCTTACCTGCCCGCTCGAGTGAACAGATAACAATACATTTCCATTATTGGAGTTATATCCTGTTTGACGTGCCATGGTATTTCTTTCGCTCTGGAAATAATTAACGCCCATCTCAAAGGCAACTACTGGACTAAACCTGAAACCTCCAGTTAAACCAGCTCTCCAGCCTTGCCCAAAGGAACCTGTAATGGCTTCTTCCGAAACTAAAGTCTGTGCTCCCGTTAAAGGGTTAATGTTAAACACCCTATCTCTCGGCTGTAATTCGCCCACGTTGGGAAACTCGACTGGGGTAACCTTAATAAAATAACTACCAGCAGGTTTGATGTAGAAACCCCTACCCTCCTGTGCCAAGGCGGCAATGGTAGCCGACACCATCAACACAGTCAACAATACTAATTTTTTCATAACCGTTCATTTTAAATAAAAAGCCTCGTCATTTATATACAGGCATAAAAACTATGCTTGCATAGAAAATAACCCATTTTTTGAGCAAATTGTTTTATAAAGTGCGATTTTGCTTCTATCATTTTTTAGTCAAAAACAATAGAAACCCTTTTAGCTAACAGTGTTAACTTTTACTTTTGCTAACAGTGTTAACCTAATTAGATGTTAGTTAAAACCGATAGACAGAAACAAAAGGAATTGACCAAGAATGCTATTCTTGAAGCCACAGAACAAATTGTGCTACAAGAAGGTTGGCAAGCGGTATCCATCAGAAAAATAGCCGAGGCTATAGGGTACAGCCTACCAGTAGTATATAATCATTTCGAAAGTAAAGATGCTATCCAGGGAGAATTTGTAAAACAGGGTTTTTTAATGCTTGCAATGGCCATGCAAAGCACTAAAGAGAAATATACCAATCCTGAAGAGCAGCTTACCCAAATGGCCTTAAGCTATTTTGAATTCGCTTTCAGCAATGCTGCCTATTACAGAATGATGTTTGGACTGGGTATTCCCAACTGCCAAAAAGCGAGGGAAATTACCGAAATAGGCAATTTTAGTTGTATCCTTATTGAAGTCATCAGTAACTTGATGGAAGAAACAGACGAACAACGCAAATTCCTTAAATTCCATACCCTTTGGTCTATCCTTCACGGACTAACCTCTATCAATATGGTAAACCTAACTGCCGCTCCAGATGAGATGCAACAGCAAATTCTTTTGGATGCCATACAAGGATTTATTAAAAATATCAATCGCTAAAAAAATGAGCTTAATTGAAGCATTAAACTGGCGTTATGCCACTAAAAAAATGAACGGACAGGCCGTTCCTCAAGAAAAAGTAGACCAAATTCTAGAAGCAGCACGTTTAGCACCGTCTTCATCTGGTTTGCAACCTTTTAAGATAATTGTAGTTACTGACCCTGAATTGAAACAAACTTTACGTGCTCATTCTTTTGATCAATCACAAATTGTTGATGCGTCACACGTATTGGTTTTTGCCGCTTGGGATAATTATACGGAAGAACGTATCGACGGTGCATTTAACCTGATGAACAGCGAAAGAGGCCTACCTGATGAAGCTACTGCTGATTACGTAGCTCGCTTAAAAAGCATGTATTTACCTAGAGAAGCCCAAGTAAACTTTGAGCACGCTGCCCGTCAGGCTTACATCTCTTTTGGAACCGCTATTGCTGAAGCTGCCTTGTTAAAAGTTGATGCTACACCAATGGAAGGTTTTGATAATGCTAAATATGACGAAGTGTTAAAATTAAACGAACAAGGCTTGAAAAGTGTAACTGTTTTACCTTTGGGTTACCGCGACACAGAAAATGATTGGTTAGTGGGCTTGAAAAAAGTTCGTCAACCAAAAAGCAGTTTCTTGATCGAGAAATAACATTCATTTAAATCATTTACAACGGCCGCATAGCAAAACTATGCGGCCGTTTTTATTAATTTTTCATTTAAACAGACAATTCATTAAAAAAATACTACTTATTTGGTAGATTAGCATTTTTATTATCAATCATGTCCTTACCTTACCAAAAAGTAGTTGTCAAAATAGGTTCAAACGTTATTACCCAAGCCAATGGATTGCCCGACACCGCTCGCATTAAACATTTGGTAGAGCAGATTGCCCAAATCAAACAAAAAGGTATTGAGGTTATCCTGGTTTCATCTGGCGCTGTAGCTTCTGGTAGAAGCTTAATTAAAGTATCGGAAAAGCAAGATGCTGTGGCAACCCGACAACTATTGGCAGCTATTGGACAGGTAAAGCTCATCAACATCTATTCAGACTTTTTTGGAGCACATCAAATGACCTGTGCACAAGTATTGGTTACCAAAGAGGATTTTAGGGACAGAGTACATTACTTGAACATGAAAAACTGCATGCAGATATTGCTACAAAATGGCGTAATTCCTGTAGTAAACGAAAACGATGTAGTTTCGGTAACAGAGTTGATGTTTACCGATAATGATGAACTAGCGGGACTCATTGCTTCGATGATGAATGCTGATGCGCTTTTTATTTTATCCAACGTGGACGGGATTTACACCGGTGACCCTAAACTGGCAGACAGCAAAGTGATTGAAAAAGTAAAAGCTGGTACGGCTACCGATTTTAGCAGCTTTGTAAGCACTGGAAAATCGCAGTTTGGCAGAGGCGGAATGATTACCAAATTGACCATTGCCCAAAAAGTAGCCAAGCTGGGTATTAACGTGCACATTAGCAATGGCAAAACCGACAATATCCTTACTTCATTATTAGATGGCGATGTGGTGCACACTCATTTTGTGGCCGACAAAATCAAATCGGGGCAGAAAAAATGGATTGCCCATGCCGAAACCGCAGCTACTGGAGCAGTACAACTAAACGAAGGCGCCAAAATAGTGCTCACTTCTGGAAAGGCTACGAGTCTGCTTCCTGTAGGCATCATTGCTATCAAAACTGATTTCAAAAAGGGCGACATTATCAAAATTATTGATGAGAACGAAAAACTAATAGGACTTGGTATTGCCAAATATGGCTCAGATAAAGCACGTGAACGCATTGGCCAAAAAAACCAAAAACCTCTAGTCCATTATGATTATTTCTATGCAGCGATTTAGGGGACTAGTGGCTAGGAACTAGTGATTAGTAGAAGGGAGCAAAGAATAAGAAGCAAGGAGTAAAGACTGGGTTTCTTAAAAAGAAACAACCAAAAAACAAATCAACCAGAAACCTGAAGATAAAACATGAAACAATATTTTGAAAATGCAAAACAGGCCACGAGAACCATGGTTTCGCTCAATAAGGAAACTATCAATCTATTATTGAACAAACTGGCTGATGCGTTGATTGAGCAGAGCGAATTTATCTTGGTGGAAAACCAAAAAGATTTGGAGCGCATGCCCGAAAGCGACCCTAAATACGACCGCTTAAAACTCACCGAGCAACGTATTAAGGATATTGCAGCCGATGTGAAAAATGTAGCCTTATTGAACAGTCCTTTGGGAGATTTGATTCATGAAAAAACTTTGCCGAACAATCTTAATATTAAGAAAGTGCGGGTACCACTCGGGGTGGTTGGTGTGATTTATGAAGCTCGTCCAAATGTTACCGTAGATGTTTTTGCCCTATGCTTTAAAACAGGCAACGTAGCCGTGCTAAAAGGCGGTAGCGATGCGGAGTATTCCAATGCTGCCATTTGCAAGGTCATACAAGAGGTTTTAGCCAAACATCAGATCAATCCCAACGTATTGACTTTATTGCCGGCCGACAGAAGCGCCACTGAAGCACTTTTAAATGCAGTGAATGATGTAGACGTGTTGATTCCTAGGGGAAGTCAATCGCTGATCAATTACGTACGTGAAAACAGCAAAATTCCTGTAATTGAAACCGGAGCGGGCATTGTACATACTTTTTTTGATGCTTCGGCCAACCTGGAGAAAGGACAATTGATCATTGCCAACGCCAAAACCCGCAGAGTAAGTGTATGCAACGCTTTGGACTGTGTGCTCATCCATCAAGAGCGTACAAAAGACATTGCTACACTTTTATCGCCTTTGGCCGAAAAAGAAGTAGAAATTTATGCTGATGAAAGAAGTTATGCTACTTTAAAAGATAATTACCCGGAATCGTTATTACATCAAGCACAGCCAGAGCATTTCGGCACAGAGTTTTTATCCTTGAAATTAGCAGTTAAGGTAGTCAACGATGTGAATGAAGCCTTAGATCATATTGCCACTTATAGTTCAAAACACAGTGAAGCCATTATTAGTGAGGATGCCGAGAATATTGCTTTATTTTTAAATCAGGTAGATGCCGCAGCAGTTTATGCCAACGTTTCTACAGCATTTACCGATGGCGCTCAATTTGGCTTAGGAGCAGAAATTGGCATCAGTACTCAAAAACTTCATGCCCGTGGGCCTATGGCTTTAGAGGAATTGACCAGCTACAAGTGGTTAGTTACGGGTGATGGGCAAGTTAGAAATCCGTAACGAAATGTCTATAAATAAAAAACTTGCGAAGTTTTAAAACTTCGCAAGTTCATAACAAATACTTACTATATTTTATAAAGTGATGATTTCACCATCACTTTCATTACCGGTTCTACCTACTGCCGTTACCTTGATAGCTTTCAAATTAGCTACAGCTTTAGTTTTCGGATTTACTTCCATTTGTTTTGGCACTTGAAAGAAACTGCTCTTGGCATTCAATGTTCTGTAAATCCATTTATCACCATATTGTGTATAAACTACATATTTAAACACTTCCTTCTCATTTTTCGTGGTCCATTTTAAGTAAAGATCATTGCCTCTATCTTCGTGAGTCATAATTGGCGCTTGAGGAGCCTTCTTATCTAGCCAAGGTGATACGGGAACCAATGCCTCATCTTTATAAGGTCCAGCCAACAAATCATTACGTAGGCTTTCATGCTTGGTTAGGGCTCCAATGCTCCAGTGAGATACTCCAGGAGACTTTGGAGTGATTCCTCTTGAAATCATGATCTGGTTAATGATTTCATCGCTGTTTTTTTCACCGCCACCAATACCGCTGTTTAAGCCAGGCCACATATGTCTGCCCTTAGTGTTTTCGCTTTCCCACCAAGCCAACAATACCGGAAAGCTCAAAGGGACATTATTGATTTGCCAATACAATTGCGGCATAAAATAGTCAATCCAGCCTTTGTTCAGCCAAAGCTTGGCATCTGCATAAAGTTTATCATATTGATCCATTCCCCTAATGGATTCAGGGTAACCTGGGCGCCAAATCCCAAACGGACTAATGCCAAATTTCACAAACTTCTTCTCAGCTTTGATCTCTTTATAAATCCGTTTTACAAATTTGTTGACATGGTCTCTGCGCCAATCTCCTTTCGATAATTTCCCACCGCTTTTTTGATTAGCAGCGTAACTTTCGTCATCTGGAAAATCGGCTCCCCCATTGTATTCAGCATAAGGATAGAAATAATCATCAAAATGTACCCCATCAATATCATAACGTTTCACAATGTCTTTTACCACCGAAGCTGCCAAATCTTGCGTGCCTTTTTTTGAGGGATCAAACCACCAATAGCCCTGTTTTAGCTTCACCACTAAATCTGGATGTTTTTTTACCACAGATAAATCGCTCACTGGTCCGCCAGAAACATGATGGGCACGATATGGATTTAACCATACGTGAAGTTCCATACCACGCTCATGGGCAGCTTTTACCCAAAATTCCAAAGGGTCGTAATAAGGATCTGGGGCTTTACCTTGTTCACCTGTTAAGTAATATGACCAAGGTTCCAAATCGCTTTTATAAAAAGCATCTGCTTGTGGCCTGATCTGAAAAATTACCGCATTGAAATTGTTCTTTTGCAACATATCCAACAAAGCAATGGCTTCATCTTGTTGCTGTTGGGAGGTTAAGCCTGGTTTGCTCGGCCAGTTAATGTTGGCTACACTAGCCACCCAAGCAGCCCTAAATTCACGCTGTATTTTTGGACCATTATTGATTTGTGCTTTCAATTGAACAGAAGCGCAAACGAGTAAGAGGAGGAGTAATTTTTTGAACATAATTTGGTTGAATTTAATTCAATATTAAAAATAAATTACCAAAATACCGCAAACATCCGCAGATTACTTCATTTATCTGCATTTTGCGCTATAAGGAATTTCCTACTCCGAAGGGTTGGGACATACCTTAAACTAGCCGTCATTTCTCCATTTCGCTATGCTTTATTGAAATGACGAAGCGGGTTGTCACTTATCAACTATTACTTTATTCTATCCTGAATATCCTCGCTGCCAGTTTTACGTTCCCGGTTCTCAAATTGTTTTCCGAAGCGATAAGTAAATGAAAGAATGGCTCTTCTTCTATCAATCCATATCCTACTGTACATATTGATATTTTGATAGCGGGTATCGTTTTGAAAATTATTGGTCTGAAAAATATCATTGATAGCCAATTTGATGCTTCCCTTATCATTCAATACACTTTTTTGGAAGGCTGCAGAAATTGCCCAATAGGACCGCTCGGTGATGATTCCATACACCGATTTAGAGTTGTAGAAAGCATTCAGTTCCGCACCAAATCCTTTCGCAATTTTAAAAGAGTTTTGAGTGTTTGCGCTAAAACTTGTCTGTTTATTCCTTCCTTCCTCCAGATCATATTCATTGCGGAACACATTGGCAAAACTTGTTCCCGACCACCATTTGAAATAATCTATTTGTGCGGTAAAACTAAGACCGTAATTGACTAAGCTTGGAAGGTTTTTAGGTTGTTCGAAGGTAGTATTGGTCGCATCGTTCTGACCCGTTACCCAAGTAATCACATCGGTAGTTCGGCTATAGTTTACGGAAGTAGTAAACTTATTTTTATACACATGACCAAGCACTACATTTTGCGTAAGTTCTGGTTTTAGATACGGATTTCCTTCATAATACAAAGAAGGATCTCTAAACATGCGGAATGGATTTAAAGAGCCATAGTTTGGCCTTTCTATTCTTCGGCTATAAGATAGCTGTAGTTGGTTACTAGCATTTAATTCTTGCCCCAAAGCTACACTCGGGAACAACTGAAAATAATCCCTAGTAAATACCTGTTGGGTGGTAACCTGATTGCCCTTGGTATTGGTATACTCGCCACGAAGCCCAGCCTGCAAAGAGATTTTACCGAAGTTCGCCATCACATTCAAATAACCTGCATGAATTTGCTCTTTGTACTTAAAGTGGTTGCTTGAGGTGGCATCATACTCCCAATTCCCATTCAAAAACTGATGATATACCAGGTTATTATCAGCCTGAATAAAAGAACTTTTAGCGCCCGCTTCCCATTTAACAGCTTCGTTCAACACATCTGTGTAATCTATTTTGGCCACGTAAACATCTGTTTTAGCTGGAACGGTTCCGATTCTCTTGGCCATATTGCCATCAGGCAAGGTACTGTTGGGCTTGGTATAGGTATCTAAATTCAAATTTGAGCTAAAACGATTCGGTGCAAAATCCAAATCGGCAGAAAGCTCCTTGCCTTTTTTTGCAAAGCGATGTTGGTAATTGAGGTTGTAGGTAAGGCTTTGCCAACTTTGTTTGTCGTAATTTTTAGTAAGCATGTCGCTTAATAAAGTACCTTGTTGGTTGCTCATCAAATTACTTGTTTGGCTGTCATGAATGTATTTACCCAAGTTGCCATTTACCAATAAGCCAATGGTATTGTTGCTGTCAATTTCATAATCAATACCCGCACGAAAATTGTGTGTATTTAAAGGTTCGTTGGTTTCTGTACGTTGGGTAGAAGTCCTATTTAAGCTAGGTTGGGCATCGGAAAAACGCCTGATGAAGTCCAAATATTCGGTTTCACCGCGGTAGGCATAGTTATAATTTCCGTAAAGGTTGATTTTTGAAGTACGATAATTAAGGTTAAAGCCACTGCCATATCTTGCGTTACGACCAGCACCACCATTAAAGTTTACTGATCCATTTAAACCTCCTGCTAGGCTTTTCTTCATCACAATATTGATGATGCCAGCATTGCCCGCAGCATCATATTTGGAAGAGGGATTGTTCATGATCTCTATTTTAGAAATAGAGGAAGAATTGGTGGCTTTTAACAAGGTGGTAAGTTCAGTAGCACTTAAGTAGGTCATCTTGCCGTTCATCATTACATTTACTCCAGTTCTACCTTTGAGTGATATTTTACCATCACTATCAATTTTTACTCCTGGAGCACGCTCTAATAATTCTAAAGCTGTGTTGCCCTCGGCTAGGATACTATTTTCAACATTTAAGGTCATCTTATCCATGCTTTGTTCAATCACCTTCTTTTGTCCACTTACCAATACTGTACTTAATTGCTGAGCATCGTCCCTTAACTGGATACTAGAAAAATTAATTTGAGGGTTTGCTGCATTGAGCTCGAAATTTGGAATAGCATGACTTTGATGCCCCATACTAGAAATCACAATTTTATAATTTCCATGAGGCACTTTAGCAAAAGAAAATCTACCAAGGGAATCAGTAAGTACGCCTTTGTAAATTTTCTCATCAGTATGTTTTAAAGCTACTGAAGCATATTCAACGGGTTGATTATTAGCCGCTTTCACTTGGCCAGAAATATGTCCAGAACTTTGCGCTGCAGCTACTTGTATCATAAAAAACACTACACATAATGTTAAAATGCTACGCAAAAAAATCTCCCTTACGGTGTTAAAAACCGCATGATACTTACTTTCCATTTTTTGTTTTATTTGCTTTAGTAATGAAAAACTAAGCTGCCAGATTTAGCTTTTGGTTTTTCTTCTTGGCTTTCCTTTTTTTGCCCCACCAGATATAAAAACCAGTGATGGGCAGACTGGCACAAATCAAGCTGGCCAAAAAATAAATTGTCTTACTAAACAATCCAGCGAAAGCACCTACATGTAGTGTATAGTTCAATTTTCGAACTTTATCTGCGAAAGGTAATTCCATAGTTCTTTTTTTGGTGTTATGGGTAAACGAAAGGTCTGATTGTTTGAAATACAAATCACGCCAGTGGCCATTTACCATATCCGTACAGGCATATATAGGGTCATCTTCGTGGTCTGGAAACGACACGATAATTTGATCTTTGTTGTCTACGGCAATTTCTTGTTGCACCCTGCGCCAAACTTCGTCGACATTTTGTAGCGTTGGCGCTTTAGAGGGTTCAAAAACTTCTTCAGCAGGTTTTGGGAGATGATTATTCCCTCCGGTTAACCAATATATCCCTTTATTGAACCAAGAGAAGCTCATGATCAATGCAGTGACGGCCATTAACAAGGCCAATATCAGGGAGTAAAATCCCAAAACGTTATGCAAATCATAGTTTACACGCTTAAATTTTGCCCGCCATTTAATTTTAAAGCTTTTATCTATGTTAGATTTTCTCAAATTTTTAGGCCACCAGAGGATTAAACCTGTGATCAATAGGATAAAGAAGATAAAAGTTCCCCATCCTGTAATGGCTTTTCCAATTTTATCAGGCAACCACAAATGCCTGTGGCCCTCATCTATAAAGTGGAAGAAATCCTCATGGTCTACCATGGCCACTATTTCAGCCGTATAGGGATTTACGTACACCATTGAATCAGAATTGAGGCTAAAATGGGCGGTACGCTCTCCTCCATGATACCAAACAGAATGGATTTCCTTTTCGGGCAATGCCCTTTGTACTTCCTTATATAAAACAGATGGTGGTAAATAAGCCCCCTTGGCAGGCTTTTCTACATGGAGCCAAGGGGAGCTTAAACTTTTTATTTCCTGCTCAAAAACTAAGATGCAACCGGTTATTCCAAGAATAACAACAATAATTCCAGAAGTTAAACCTAACCAAAGGTGCAGCCAAGCATTTAGTTTTTCAAGTGGTTTCAATAGCATGTATTTATTTATATTTCACCAATTGGTTCACACCATTTACACCATCCAATTTTGCACCTCTACTTAGGTTACCGCTAGCTGCATCGTAAGTATATACATAATAGCCATCGGCAGTTGAAGCAGCAATATAGGCTACATTTCCATCGACCATAATGTCGTTGCTATATGGTGTAGCCACGCTTTTAGGGATATTAAGTTTAGTCTTAGTTTTATTGACTACGTCAATAACATAAAATTCGCTGATTCGCTTTGCATAATCTTGATAAGAGCTGATTTGCGTTTTATCGATCACTTTAATAACTGCTTTACCATTACCAAGGTTAAATAGGCCACTCACTTCTTCTTTTGTTCTATCGGTAAGCTCAAACTGATAGCTTACATCAGTAGCGGTTGTGCCGCTTGCTACTCTGTAAATAGAGAAAGAGCCTCCTGTTTCGCCAAAAATCCAAATGGTTGGAGCATTTAACATATAAGCGTAATTGTTGTATACAAATGTACCTGGAGAATTTAGGTTATAGTGAGCAGGCTGATTAAAGCGGGTATCAGTGGTTACGGTTACGTTACTTACATTTGGGAAATCCATAGAAGCCAAGCGTATTTCGTTCAAAGGCACATCTGTAGTGCTATTTACAACATTATAGCTGATATATAGCTTATTACCCAAGAAAGCAACGTTGTTTCCCCAATAATAATAACCCGATGGTGGAAGAGGGATATTGATATTACCTGAAGCAGTAATGGTCATGGTTTCAACATTTAACGTAGCGTACTCAAATTGTAGAGCCTGGTTCATGCTAAATAGCACTAAAGTCTTTTCATCTTTCCAAGCAAAGAAGCTAGAATAATATGCCCAGCTAATTTGATTGAATTGAACTTGTGAAACTATCGTCGTTGTTTTATTGCTCGATTTGAATTTCACCAAGTTGCCTGAGGCATTTACACCATAGAAAAATTCACCACGCTGTGTAATCACGTTGATATTGGTCTCAGCTCCATTTCCAGCTGTAGTTAGTGTTCCTCGGGTTAAATCAGAAGTATTTAGAATATATGACGCGGCAGGTGTTCCAGCACTTACCAATAGTCCGTATTGTTTCTCTTCTGGTGTTTCATCAGGTGCGGAACTGCTTTTTTTACAAGCAGTAAAACCTAGCACCGCCAGTGCTAGCAATAAAAAAGATTGTCTTTTGAATGTAGTGAACATGTTTGTAATTTTTATTTAATGAAGTATCTAAGTTTCATGAATATTGAACGCCCTGGTTTTTGCAATCTAAAATTATCATACAGTAGCTCGTTAGTGAGATTATTGACTTCTAGCGCTACGTTATATTTACCCTTTGCCAGGCTATAGGATAGGGCCGCGTTGTGCGACAGCTGGGTTGGAATTTGGTTCTTAGATTCGATACTACCGCGACTTTCCCAGTTTAGGTAAAACCAGTTTACAAATTGGCTCGACAAACTCAATTGCAAACGGTTACCTTTCGCCCAAATATCATTTTTCCCGATTTCCAAATTGGCATTGGCATAAAACCAAGGCTGATTAGGGATACGATCACCATAGGTAGCATCTAGTACATCTGTATTGGGTTCATAACGTTGGCGACTGGTGGCTTCTTGATAAGTCCCGTTCACGCTAAAGTTCAACAAGTTGGCGTAACCATAACGAAATTCAAATTCGGCTCCGTGGATTCTAGCACCAGCTAAATTATTGTACATGGAGTAAACACCACCACTAGGGATAAAATAGATGAAATCTTTTGCGTTTCTGAAAAAGTAAGAGCCTTCTACGGCAAAGCGATGTTTTTCGTTCAGCTTGACATTATAATAGGCTCCGAGGTTGAAGTTATCACTGTTTTCTGGTTTCAAGTTGATATTTGAGGTTACATCAATGCCATTGCCGAACAATTCTTCTCCCTCTTGTAAACGATAAGCATGCTCGTAGGAAACCTTTACACCTAACTCGTCGCTCAACTTGTACCTAGAAGCAATGCCATAACCGAAGTAGCTATTCGAGGTCCTTGAATCATTTTTGAGATATGTTTGCGTTTGAGAAAAATAAACGGCATTACGAACAAACGCATTCAGACGATAGTATTTCCCAAATACAGAAGTGGTTAACTTTTTATTGAATCCATTATTTTGATAAGCGATTCCTGCCACTTGCTTGCCAATCGTATTGGGAATATCGAAAGTATTATTCTTAACTATGCCCAAACTTTCCGTTGCCCTGCGTGCAAAATGGCTATAGTTATAATTAAAATTAAAGCTGTTTTGATCGTTTATTTCATAACTAAAATTAGCTCTGGCAAGACTGGCCGTATTTCGATAATGATATACTGTTTTAACACCATAAAGCTCTCCCGCAATTAATTCTTCTCGATCTTTTCCTTGCCAATTATACCTGTAGTTTGATGTATCTGGAACGTTGGAGCGTTGCACCGAAGTGGAAGCAAATAGTGTAGCGGTTAATCCCTTAGTTAAGAAATTAGCTTTCTTATATTTTATGGAGGGCATTAAAAATTTTTCTCGATTAGTAACCTCGCCAATAACCTTACCTAAATTAGCTCCCGTTTGTATCTCCTTGTACATATCAGAATAAAGCACACTTAGCTCCAATTTGTCGGCCCAAATTTTATTCACCACGCCCACGCTAGCTTGGCCCATGGTTGAACGGTAAGCACTATGAAATCTTCTAACATCACTTGGTATGGGTTTTCCATTTTCATACGTTTCAAATACCACATCATATTTGGGATTGCTACGCATCAAATAATCGTTATCAGAATAGTTGTTAAATCCACTGAAGCCAAAAGTCAGTCCCGTCTTTTCATCTGTGTATTTACCCGTCAATGCAGCTCTAGAGGTATTGAACGAGCCATAACTCACGCTGGCATCCAAGAATTTAGAAGTACTTTGATTGGTAATGATATTTATGGCTCCACCTAGGGCATCGGCGCCGAGTTCTACGGGCACTACACCTTTGTAAACTTCTATCCGTTCGGCAAGATTCACGGGAATATTGTTAAGGCCCAATGAAGTTCCGAAAGATTCCATTGGCACCCCATCAATAAAAAAGCGGACCTGTCTTCCTGAGAGACCATTCAAGGTAAAGTTAAAATCGGAACCCATTCCGCCCTGTTCTCGCACTTTTACGCCTGTGCTTCTATTTAAAATCGTATTTAAATCAGCACTAGTATTCTGGAAAGCTTTTAGCTCAATGGCATTCACCGTAAACCCTGATTGTTTAAGTTCTACCGCAGCTGTTTTACCTTTAATATCTACTTTTTGAAGGCTGTGATCATCTGTTTTTAATTGAAAGCCCAACTTGAGGTTTTGATTTTCTTTGACTACAATTTCTTTATTGATGGTTTGGTACCCCACAAAAGAAACCAATAAAGTATAGCTGCCAGGTTTTATATTTTTGATTTGGAAATAACCTTCGCTATTAGTTGTAGCACCAATTTTTGTACCTTTCAGAAGCGCCGATGCGCCTGTAATGGCACCGGCACTATCTGTTACGAAGCCAGCAATGCTGGCATTCTGAGCGTTAGCAACTAATATAGGGATTGATAAAATGAGAGATAACAGTACTTTAAACCGAAACATTATTGTGCTTTTTGAATGTAGTAGCACAAGTAGCGGCTTCCCGAAGGTAGAAATTGAAAAAATTTAAAATAAGTCTAAATAAAGACGACGAACAAAAATAATTATGGAGCCAATCTATCCAAACGTACAATAAATGCCGCTACGCCACCAATTTGGAGGCCTTTGGCTAGCTTTCCTGTTTTGACATTATAGTTCCAGATATAATTGCCTTCTGTAGCAGAGTTTATCGCAATATAAACGGTATTTCCCTTAACCAACACCGCCTCTTTACGGGTGCCTTTATCCAATGGCAGGTTTAATTTCTTAATGATTTGCTGCGTTACAATATCCAATAAGTAAAATTCAAAATGAGGTGTACTGTAATGATCTGCCAATCCTTTGTATAAATCTTTCCTTTCTGAACGGACAATTGCTCGGCCTTGGCCAATATACCAAAGTCCGTAAGCGTGATTAGCAATTTTAGAAGAAGACAGGTTGAATAAATAGTTCGAATCAACCACATTGCTATTGGCCTTTATCCTGAAGATAGCCGTAGGCAAATCGGTTCGGTTGCCCATTGCTATTCCTGGGCACGACATAAAATAGAAATCTCCATGCTCATCGGTAAACTCATTATGTTGTACTGTATTTACTCCCGCAGGATAAGTAGAGCGTACTTCCTTTTGAAGCCCCAAGCTTTTCATTTCTGGATATTTCAATCGGGAAATATACATGGTATCACTCGTAGTATAGTTCCCGTCTTTCATTGGCGGATGAAAAGTATAGCCCACAAAAAGGGTATCTTTCCGTTTATCTACAAAACCAATGGAAGCCGAAATAAACTTGCCCTTAGGCTTCTCTATATCCAACAACCCATGCGCCAATACTTGCATTTTTCGGGTATTAATCAGGTAATATTTAGCGATGTTGGAAGCATTGTTCAATCCGCTTAACAGCAGCGTATCTTTTCCTATCCAAATGAAATTTTCTTCACTATAATCGTCCAATTTTAAATGGGCAACAGGCTGTAGTTTTTCATTTTTTAACGCATACTTTGTTAAAATATCCGATTTTCTTTGTAGTGAATAATAATATCCGTCTTTAACAATGATGTTTCTGGAAACGGTATCTGGAAGTGATTCCGATACTTTTTCCGGTTTTATTAAACCTCCATCTAAATCGTCGGTAGTCACCACGTATTCTTTGCCTTCCATATCGATCAAATGCAGGCTATATTTCTTTGGCTGATCTGAAGATGAGGAAGCATTTTTGCAAGCATTGAAACACAGTAATCCCAATCCAAAAACAATCATCATTTTTAACTGGCTTGCAATAGCTTTGTTCATAGGGAAATCAGAGCGTTTAAATATCGAATTCTTGGATCAACTTTTTTTGAATAAGCGGCGGCAAGTTAATCAGGTTTTTCTCATTGACCACAATTAAGCCATGATTGCCAGATTTGCTGTTCAAAATAATATAGGTTTGTCCTTTTTTTAAACTTACCGTATTTACGGAACCATCAAATTTAAGTTCTATATCACGTTTTGGGGAAATCAGAATACTTCCTGTTAAGTCTATGACACCGTTTTGCTCGTTGATTTCTGCAGAAGTTTCAGGACCAATGGCCAAACTATACTCCTTAGAACTGATATGGTTTACCTTTAATGCCGATTTATTGTGAAACGCTACAAACTCTACTGTTTCGCTACCGCGATTAAAATAATAGAATATTGAACCCAGTAAAACGATAAATAATGTGGCAGCCACAGCGCCTTTCCACATATAGTAGGAAGCAGGATGCAATGATGTTTGCTTTGGGGTAACCTCATTAGGTACAACAGTAGCGATGCTTTTCCAAATATCTTCTTTCACCAACTGTTTGTCCTTCTCTGTATGAAATTCCAGTTCATCAACTTCGCTGCTCATTAGCCAATCTTCAACCACTTTGCGCTCTTCTGGAGTACAAAGATTGTGATGATATTTTTCGATAAGATCAGCGTTTACTTTCATTAACGTAATTTATTATACAAAATTAACGATTTCTAATGCTTTTTTAGAGTAGTAGCCTTAGAGACTTACTACCGTAAGTTTTGTTTATTTTTTATTGAAGATGGCTAGCTTTTGCTTAAGGGTGGTCATTGCTCTAGTGATATGATATTCTACCGCTCGCTCGGAAATGGCTAACTTTAATGCTATTTCTTTGTTGCTCAGTCCCTCTTCCCTACTCATTTTATATACCCTTTTGCATTGACAAGGTAATGTATCCACCAGTAGGTCTACGTTATCCTTTAAATCATTAAATAAAACTTGTTCTTCCGTACAATTACTGGCATTTACACATCCTTGATAATTAAATTCATCAATCCGTTGCCTTGTAGCTTTATTTCTGATGAACTCAAAGGTTTTGTACTTTGCAGAACGAATGAGATAATGGCCTACGTTTTCGAGTTCAAGCTCATGTCTACGCTCCCATAAAGATTTAAAGATGTCCTGTACCATTTCTTTGGCCACTTCAACATCTCGAATGTTATTATAGCAAACCGCATAAACTTTTTCCCAATACTGGCGATAGACCTCCGCAAAGGTATCTTGGTTAATGGATAAAGTGTGATGGGTTTCGGCTAACAATCTTCAAAAAATTTCGACAAATATAATCTTATTTAGACTGATTATAAACATAAAATAGATTAATCACAAAAAAGCCAGCGTTTTAGCTGGCCTTCCGTTATTTTGATTTTGCGCTTCTCAACAAGCTGATTTCCTTTTTCAAAGCTTCTATCTGTAGCTGTTGTTCTTTAATGCTACCTACCAAAAGCGGAATAAGGGTCTCATAATCTACCACTGGGACGGTAGCCGTTTTGGTGCTGTTTTTCCCAGCCGCGTATGTTTTCTGTTGATTTACAATTAGCTCTGGAGCTATTTTTTCCACTTCCTCAACTGCAAATCCCGATTGTTTTTGGGTATTCAGCTTTAGTTTAGCTGCCCAATCTTTATCGTAGCTAAAATTAACTGGAGTTAGCTTCAGTACTGTATTTAACGAATTGTTGATTGAAGTAATTTCTGTTTGTTTAACAGTTTGTGCATTGATATTTAGGGCAAAGCCAAACATGGCCATCACACCTAATAAAAGTGATTTTCTCATTTTGTGTACATTTATATGGTCTAGAAATTTGGTATGGGTTTATTTTGCTAGGGATTAGGCAAAATCTGGAGGGGGTGTATTCAATTGTAAAAAAGCTTCCGGAAGTGCCGTTTGGATTTCCATGTTTGGCTTTAGCAGTAATACAACTGCCGGCTTCAAATGATAGACCAGTCTTTCCTCTATAAAAAGATGGTGAGCGGTTTCTGCCACATTTTCCTCTGCATTATTTTCTTCTCCACCTGTCGTAACAACCTGAGTAGTTGACTTACCGTAATCTACAAAAACATGCGCACTGTAAACCAAGCCTAGCAGCAATAGCAGGTTAAGTAAAGCAATGCTTTTAAGTTTTTGTCTTTTCATATAGCAAATATAAACCATCGTTATTGTTATGCAAGCATAACTTTGTAAGATAACTGTCTAATTTTAAAATGGTTTTGTATTTTTCATATTACCTAAAATTAGGCTGCTTTTCAAATTTATCTATCGTTATAAAATTAGGTGATTATAGATTGCTTCGTTGTTACTTCTCGCAAAGACGAAAAAGACAACGTCACGGCGAGTTTACGAAGCAATCTCATTTTAAGAGTACGATTAACTGGCTCTAACTAAAAAACAGCCTTTGCAATTTCCTTCGTTTGATCCGGTTTGCCCATGGTGTAAAAATGCAATACAGGTGCTCCAAATTCAATCAATTCTTTACATTGTTTGATCATGGCGGCAGTCCCTATTTCTTTGGCTTCGGCATTCGTTTTTGCATGCGATAGCGCATCTGTTAACTCGTCTGGCAAGTCGATATGGAATATTTTAGGCAAAGCTGTTACCTGCCCCAAGGTACTGATCGGTTTTAAGCCCGGAATAATAGGTACGTTGATTCCATTTTCTCTACATTTTTGCACAAACTCAAAATATTTCTGGTTGTCAAAAAACATTTGGGTTACAATAAATTCAGCCCCCATATCTACCTTTTGCTTCAGATATTTGAAATCTGTATTTAGATTAGGTGCTTCAAAATGTTTTTCAGGATAGCCCGCCACGCCGATACAGAAATCGCTTTTAAAGGTTTCTACATCTTCATGTAAGAATTTTCCGTCATTATGATTTTTAATATGCTGAATAAGGTCAGTTGCGTAAGCATGTCCTCCCGGCGTAGGCACAAAAGAACTATCCGCTTTACGAGCATCCCCTCTTAAAGCCAATACATTATCAATTCCTAAGAATTGAAGATCAATTAATGCATTTTCCGTTTCTTCTTTGGTGAAACCACCACAAATTAAATGTGGTACGGCATCAATTTTATATTTATGGATAATTGCTGCACAAATGGCAATGGTTCCAGGACGCTTGCGATAGGAAACTTTTTGCAGTAGACCATTAGGTTGCTCTTTATAGATATAATCTTCTCTCAATGAGGTTACATCTATGAAAGGTGGCTGAAATTCCAACAATGGTTCTATTCCATCGTAAATCCAGTCGATACTTTGGCCTTTTATTGGAGGTAAAAGTTCAAATGAAAATAAGGTTTTGCCCTTTGCGTTTTTAATATGTTCTGTAATCTTCATTTTTAAGTTATGGGTTACGGGTTGAAAGTTGCGCGTTTAGAATGTTACTTGATCAATTGCTGGTAATATTTTATAAACCCGTTTAGTAATTTTCTTGTGGTTTCTAGTTTTTGCAGATTAGACTTCAATGTTATTTCATCAATATATTCTTGATCAAAAGAAATATAAAGTTGGGTTTCTAACTCATAAATAGAGCCTCTGGCTATAAAGAAAAATTGAACGCTGTCTTTTGGATAATTTCTACCACAGCCCTCAGCAATATTTGAAGGTATTGAAACGGCACACCTTCTCATTTGACCAACCAGTCCAAATATTTCTTCTTTTGGAAAGTCCTTGGTCGCTTTATAGATATCATTCGCTAAGGCTCTTGCTTCTTTCCAAACTTCTAAGTCTACATATGCTTTTTTTTCTTTTTCCATTTTTATACGGTTAAACCTGTAACTTTTAACTCGTAACCCGCAACTTTAATATGCTAAATTCGGGGCCAACCATCTTTCCACTTCTTCTACTTCCAGGTTTTTTCTGATTGCGTAATCCTCAACCTGTTCCTTGCTGATTTTACCTAAGCCAAAATACTTCGATTCTGGGTGAGAAAAATAGAAACCACTTACCGCAGCGGTTGGGTACATAGCATAGCTTTCGGTAATGCGCAGACCTATTTTCTCCTCGGCTTCTAACAAGGCAAACAAGGTTCCTTTTTCGGTATGTTCAGGGCAGGCTGGATAACCTGGCGCTGGACGAATACCGACGTATTGTTCCTTGATCAGTTCATCATTGGAGAAATGTTCGTCTTTAGCGTAACCCCAATAGTCTTTGCGTACCAGTTCGTGCAATTTTTCGGCAAAAGCTTCCGCTAAACGATCGGCAAGGGCCTTCACCATGATACTGTTGTAATCGTCGTAGTTTTTTTCATACTGGGCAACCAGCTCATCGCAACCAATACCTGCAGTGAGTGCAAAGCCACCAAAATAATCTTGTACGCCACTATCCTTTGGTGCAATAAAATCAGACAGGGCATAATATGGCTGACCATCTACTTTTTCAGCTTGTTGGCGCAAAGTATGGATGCGTACTTTTTCGGCCTTGCCATTTTTTAATTCTGGCGTAACCTTTAGGGTGCTGCTTGCTACATCAAGCTCTATATCATCGCCGATGGCTTGTGCAGGCCAAAAACCAAATACAGCTTTTGCTTTCAATAGTTTCTCTTCAACAATGCGTTTTAACAAAGTCTGTGCATCATCGAAAAGTTTTTTCGCTTCATCACCTACATTTTTATCTTCAAAAATGCGAGGGTAACTACCTCTCAACTCCCAAGTATGGAAAAAAGGCGTCCAGTCGATATACGGCAACAGTTCTTCTAAAGGAAAATCTTCCAACACTTTGGTGCCCGTAAACTTTGGCGCTGGTGCTACTTGTGCTAAATTAATTTGAAACTTGTTTTGTCTGGCTTCTTCTAAGGTTTTAAATCGTTTATCGGAACGTTTGTTCAAATGTGCTTCTCTAGCTTTATCATATTCAGCCTTGATTTGGTTGATATATGAGTCTCTTAGCTCTCCATTCATTAAAGTGCTACAAACCGTTACACTTCTCGAAGCATCCAATACGTGAATGGCAGGCCCAGAGTAGTTAGGGGCAATTTTAACCGCCGCGTGGATTCGGGAAGTGGTGGCACCGCCAACAATCAGAGGGATATTAAATCCTTCGCGTTCCATCTCCTTGGCAAAGTGTACCATTTCATCTAACGACGGGGTGATCAATCCACTTAAACCGATAATGTCGGCATTAATTTCCTTCGCTTTTTTAATGATGTCCTGAGCAGGCACCATTACGCCCATATCCACTATTTCGAAGTTGTTGCAGGCTAAAACAACGCCTACAATGTTCTTTCCAATATCGTGCACGTCGCCTTTTACGGTGGCCATCAATATTTTACCTGCCGATGAGCTTTGGCCAGCATCAGGGTTAGCCAATTTTTCTTCTTCAATAAATGGCAATAGGTAAGCTACGGCCTTTTTCATTACCCTTGCAGATTTTACCACCTGAGGTAAAAACATTTTACCAGCTCCAAACAAGTCACCTACAATGTTCATCCCATCCATCAAAGGTCCTTCAATTACTTGCAATGGTCGGTCATATTTCTGGCGAGCTTCTTCTACATCATCATCCAAAAACTCCACAATTCCTTTTACCAGGGCATGCGATAAGCGTTCTTCTACTGTTCCTTGTCGCCAGGCTTCGTCTTTAACTACTGCTTTGCCTTTATTTTTTACCGTTTCCGCGAACTCTACTAACCTTTCGGTAGCATCATCTCTTCGATTTAAGAGTACATCTTCTACTCTTTCTAAAAGCTCGGGCTCAATTTCTTGGTAAACTTCCAACATCCCTGCATTTACAATCCCCATATCCAATCCCGCATGGATGGCATGGTATAAAAATGCGGAGTGCATGGCTTCACGCACCACATTGTTTCCTCTGAAAGAGAAAGAAATATTAGAAACCCCGCCACTTACTTTGGCATAAGGTAAATTTTGTTTGATCCAACGGGTAGCCTCGATAAAATCTACCGCATAGTTATTGTGCTCTTCTAAACCAGTAGCTACGGTTAAAATATTAGGGTCGAAAATGATGTCCTGTGGAGGGAAACCAATTTCATTTACCAAAATATCGTAACTGCGTTTACAGATTTCAATTCTACGTTGATAATTGTCTGCCTGTCCCTGTTCATCGAAAGCCATGACCACTACGGCAGCTCCGTAGCGCATGATTTTGCGGGCGTTGCTTTTAAAAGCCTCTTCTCCTTCTTTTAAGGAAATGGAGTTCACAATGCCTTTTCCTTGTAAACACTTTAGTCCCGCTTCAATGACGGTCCATTTGGATGAATCGACCATGATTGGCAATTTAGCAATATCAGGTTCCGAAGCAATCAAATTCAAGAATTTGGTCATAGCCGCCTCGGAATCAATCATTCCTTCATCCATATTTACATCGATGATTTGCGCACCACCTTCCACCTGCTGTAAGGCTACTGCTAAAGCAGCTTCATAGTCACCGCCTAAAATCAGCTTGGAGAATTTTGGGGAACCTGTAATATTGGTTCTTTCTCCTACGTTGACGAAGATGCTTTCAGGCGTGATGGTCACCGGTTCTAAACCACTTAAACGCAGATATGGTTCAATAGCTGGAATTTTTCGAGGACTAGCTTGTGCTGCTTTTTTGGCGATGCAACCAATATGATCTGGCGTAGTGCCACAGCAACCACCTACAATATTTACAAAACCGGAGGTGATAAAATCATCTACCAAATGTGCTGTTTCGTGAGGCATTTCATCGTAAGCGCCAAACTCGTTAGGTAAACCCGCATTTGGATAGGCAGAAACGTAGCATGCGGCTTTTGCGGCCAGCTCTTCAATGTGCGGACGCATTTCTTTAGCTCCTAGGGCACAGTTAAAACCGATACTCAGAGGATTGGCGTGTGCTACGGAATTTAAGAAAGCTTCGGCGGTTTGTCCAGATAAGGTTCTTCCAGAAGCGTCGGTAATGGTTCCCGAAATCATAATTTCGAGCTTTTTACCTACAACTTCTTCATACTGCTTGATGGCAGCAATGGCCACTTTTGCATTTAAGGTATCAAAAATAGTTTCAATGAGCAATACATCGGAACCACCATCAACCAAACCTCTGATTTGCTCATAGTAAGCTTCAAAAAGCTCATCGTATGAAATAGCCCTAAAGCCTGGGTCATTTACATCTGGCGATAGGGAAAGTGTGCGGTTGGTTGGCCCAATAGCACCTGCCACAAAACATTTGCGATCAGGGTTTTTCGCCATGAACTCAATAACTGCTTCTTTCGCAATTTTAGCACCTTCGTAGCTCAACTCGTACGACAGTTCTTCCATTTGGTAATCGGCCATGGAAATGCGTTGCGTACTAAAGGTATTCGTTTCAATGATATCAGCTCCAGCCTCTAAATACTCGGTGTGTATGGCTTTGATAATATCTGGACGAGTAATGTTCAAAAGGTCGTTGTTGCCTTTAACATCACAGCTATGCTGTGCAAAACGTTCGCCCCTGAAATCTTCTTCGGTTAAGGTATAACGTTGGATCATGGTACCCATGGCACCATCTATAACCAAAATGCGCTTTTCTAATTCTTCTCTAATGCTCATAATACGACCTGCGCTTGGCGTTTGGCGAAATTAACGCCTATCGCTTAACACAATACTCAAAATTTATAGCTTACTCTGAAAGTATGGAATAGACATTCCTTTAAACTTATCTTCTCTCGCCACTGCTGAGATTAGAAATTAGCACCTTGTTGGCACAGGTTGCTAAGACTTCGCTGGGTCTAGTCCCTCCGTCTTTCTTAATAAGCAATGCAAAGGTGCAACATCCGCTCATCATTTCCAAAAATATCAGTGATACAACCAAATAAAATTACAAAGGCCATGCAAAATTGCATGGCCTTCGATATAATGTTTTGTTTAAAACGTTTATTTTCTGCTTCCAAAAATGCGTAGCAAGAAAAGGAAAATATTCAAAAAGTCTAGATATAAAGACAGCGCAGCTACAATAGCCATCTTTTTACTTTCCACCTGTAGCGCTTGCTCGCCATTTGTTTCTAAACCCTCGCCTATTCTTTTAATTTTTTGCACGTCATAAGCGGTTAAAGCTGTAAATACTGCAATACCAATAAATGCCATTACCAAGCTGAATTGTTCGCTTTGGATAAACATATTAATCAAACTTGCTATTACCAAACCTATAACTCCAACCATTAAAATAGGCCCAAACTTACTTAAATCGATGTTGGTAGTGTAGCCCATAAATGCCATGATACCAAATATACCTGCGGCAGCAGCAAAACAGCTTACTACAGAACCTGTTGTATATGCCAAAAGGATAAAGCTTAAACTGATACCTGTAAGTACAGAATACAAAATGAAAATACCTACCAAGGCACCATATGATAATCTACTTAATCCAAATCCCATGGTGAGGACTAAGCCTAGTGGGGCAAACATGGCAATATATCCAAAGATAGACATTCCGCCTTTACCCGTTACCGGATCGTAGGTAATTAAATATTGTAACAATCCTTCGTTAGTGCTAAATAAATAAGCTGCAATGGTCGAAAGACTTAAAGCAACAAACATCCAAGTGAAAACGTTAGCAAAGAATTTTTTAGACACCGATTTTTCTTGTACAAAAACCGATTGGTCTTGATATTGATAATTTTGTTGTTCCATTATTAATTTAAATTGGTTAACGGTTAAAAATACAATTTTAGTTTAATCTTTTGGTCAAGAGTTCTTCAACTTTTTTGTAAAACTGTAGCGGCTTTAGTTTGCGCCAATGCATTTCATCTAGTTCTCCGCCAAAGTTGATGTAGTAGTCAATACTGTTTTCCCTAAACTCTCTGATCACATGCTCATTGAAGTTAATGCCCGCAATCCAGCCTTCTTCGTCATCCACTTCTTGGAACCATTCTTCGTAGTAACTATCATCCGATGCATGAAAATTAAGCACGTTCTCACCAACAAGAATAAACTTATGGATACCTTCGTCCATCATCAGTTCAATGATCTCTCTTTTAAGGATCATAATGTCGTTGGTAATGGCATCGTTCCATTCGCCTATCAGCTCAATGATGGTATATTGCCTATCGTAATCTACATAAAGTACTTTAAGATAAAGTGTATTAGAACCAAAATGGTCCCACTGGGGATGAATGAGGTAGTTATATAGTTGCTTATCGTAATAAAATTCCGAGTATTCGGTATTATAAAAAGGTGAACGCTCATCTTCGGCCGCTATATAATCGTCTCTCCACTGATAGTATGGTTCAATTTCGTGCATACGCAAATTTACAACTTTAGAATGACGAAACAGTCTAAAAAAAGTTAGCCACATATACACAAATTTTATTTTTCACAATAAAAATATCTGTGTATATATGGCTAAAAATAATTTATTGAGCGCTATCTACTAGCTTCTACCGCTTTTCTTACACTTCCGTATTTATTTAGGAGTTCAGCAGCCTGTTCTTCCCCAATATTCAATTCTTCCATCACCATATGCGTACCTCTGTCTACCAATTTGTGATTGGTCAACTGCATATCAACCATTTTATTCCCTTTCACACGTCCCAACTGGATCATTACAGTAGTACTTAACATGTTAAGCACCAGTTTTTGCGCTGTTCCTGATTTCATACGAGTTGAACCCGTCAAAAATTCTGGTCCCGCAACCACTTCTACAGGATAATCAGAGGCAGCAACTACTGGCCCGCCTTCATTACAAATGATACAACCAGTTAATACACCATGTTTCCTTGCTTCTTTTAAACCACCTACTACATAAGGAGTAGTGCCAGATGCTGCCAAACCTACTAATGAATCTTTTTCATTGATGTCATATTCCTGAAGATCTATCCAAGCTTGCTTGTCATCATCTTCAGCAAATTCTACTGCTTTACGGATAGCGCTATCGCCACCGGCAATAATACCAACCACCCAATCAAACGGTACACCAAAAGTTGGAGGGCACTCAGAAGCATCCACCACCCCTAGCCTTCCGCTAGTTCCTGCACCAATATAAAATAACCTACCACCACCTTTCATTCGTTCGGCAACAGCTGTAGCTAGTTTCTCTATTTGTGGTAAAGCCTTCTCAACAGCCAGAGGCACAAGTTTGTCCTCTTCGTTAATGCCTTTTAAAACTTCAATTACCGACATTTTATCAATGTCTTTGTATTTAGATTCCTGTTCGGTTACTCTTTTCATTTAAAATTAAAAATAGGTTTTTCTTCTCACAAATTTGCACATAACCGCAATTTCTTGCAAGAATTTTCAAATATCGGCATAAATTATTAAAAAACTAAATTGTAATTTATACGTTCTTTTTTTACTAGCAAGTAATTTTAGTACCTTTGCACTATCCAGACTGATGAAAAAAAGTACTCGCCTCAATTTATTAATTGCGTTAGCCTATTGCGTAACGTTAATTGGCGGTATGTATTTGGGCTACAGATTCTTAAAAGACCAAGGTTTTCAGGTTAAACAGGATATCAGGTATGCCAATACCGAAGAAGAAAAAGTCGATGACATTATCCATATCATCAAGAAAAAATATGTTGACGATGTTAATGCTGATAGTTTAAAGCATTTACCAATCGACAGCCTGCTCCATCAACTTGATCCGCACAGCGCTTACCTACCGCCTACCGAAGCATTTGAACTTTCAGAAGACTTAGAAGGCAACTTCGAGGGTGTTGGGGTTGAATATTATATCCTTAATGATACCTTATTGGTGACCAATGTGATCAAAGATGGTCCCGCTTTTTCTAGTGGCATTAGGCAAGGTGATAAAATTTTAAAAGTAGATACTGCTGTAGTTAGTGGCCGTATGTTGCCACGATCGGCCATGATGGGTAGGATAAAAGGTAAAAAAGGTACTACAGTGCAGCTTACCATTTTGCATCCGGGCACTAATTCTCCGGTAGTGCTTAATGTAAAACGTGGCAAAGTGGAAGTAAGCAGCATTGATGCGGCTTACATGATGAACCATGAAACGGCCTACATTAGAATTAGCAAATTTGGCGCTACTACCGATAATGATTTTAGTAATACCATTAAAAATCTTAAGGCTAAGGGCATGAAAAAAATGGTGTTGGATTTAAGGGACAATGGTGGTGGTTATTTAACTGCGGCAACTTCGCTAGCTAATCAGTTTTTACCCGAAAATAAATTGATTGTATACACCCAAGGCAAGCATGATCCTAGAACTGATTACTTTACTACTGGTGGAGGTGAGTTTGAGCAGGGAAAACTAGCAGTACTTATCAATGAAAACTCTGCCTCGGCAAGTGAAATTTTTGCAGGTGCTATCCAAGATCTTAATCGGGGTATCATTATAGGACGTAGGTCTTTTGGAAAAGGCTTGGTACAAGAGCAATTTGCTTTTGAAGATGGTTCCGCACTTAATCTTACCATTGCCCGTTACTATACACCATTGGGTAGAAGTATACAAAAACCTTACAAAAGGGGCTATAAAGCTTATCAAAATGATTTGGAAGATAGGCTTAATAGTGGCGAGCTTACTTCTGACGGTTCCAAGGCCGATAGCTTAATGAACAACATGCCATATGTACTTAAAGACGGCAAGAAAATATTTGCTGGTGGTGGCATACAGCCTGATATTTACGTGAAATTGGACACTATTGGCTACAACAAATTTTACGCAACACTTTTGCAGAAAAAGGTATTTATTGACTTTGTATTTGATGTTTTGGCCGATCGCTACACTTCAGATTATCTAAATAAAACGGTAAATGTTTTCAATATTTCCGACAGAGACTACGTAGATTTCCTCAAGTATGTTGAGAACAAGAAAATTACCATAGACACTAAACAGCTTATTGCTTCAAAGCCCCTTATTTATAAGAATTTAAAACTCATGCTTTATAAATATTATTTGGGCGATAATGGCTATTACAAGGCACACAATTTAAGTGATGCTATGATCAAACAGGCACTATCCTACTTGGGTTCATAGCTGTCATTTTCCTAAAAACACTAAATTTTTAACTAGAAAAAGAACTTTAGTGCTCTTCACCAAATGTAGCCCCGCTATCCACTTCAAGTCCTCACTCGCTACGCTCACTGTGGGCTTTCCGTTATTATCGGGTTTAGTTAACAACCTACGCAGAACATAAAACCTTTACATTCTTAGCGTACCTTCTCCTTTCTTAGCGGTTAAAAAAATCTTTAACGCGAAGGTTTGGTAAGTATTCGCAAAGAACGCAAAGGTGAAAATTTAAAATCGGTCATTCCATTTCACTCAAAACAGAGGCACTCTTTTCAAAAAATCAAGTAACCTTTTCTAGTATTTTCTGGCTTTTTCGAAACATTCATAAAATTTTTTCAATTCTAATTAAAAATTATTTCATTGTAAATCAATCATTTAATACACAAAGTGAAATAATTTATAGTACTATGTATTGCATAGTACATTATTAAACATATATCTTTGTATTATGATAGCAGAGAATACGCAAACCCAAATGCGCAAAGGCATACTCGAATACTGTGTGCTTTTAATCATCTCCCGAGGAGAGATTTATGCGTCCGATATAATTGCCGAGCTGAAGCGGGCGAAACTACTGGTGGTAGAGGGCACCTTATATCCTCTTCTAACCCGTTTAAAAAATAATGGCTTATTGAGCTACAATTGGGTAGAATCAACTTCCGGTCCGCCGCGTAAATACTACGTACTCACGCCAGAAGGTCGCCAAATATTAACTCAACTTGACACCACTTGGCAGGAACTGGTTTATGCCATTACCACCTCGCAACAAGGAGCTAACCCAACAACTGAACAATAAACAGAAACAAACGCTAGTGGCTTGCCACATAAAGAATAAGACCATGAACAAGACAATCATCATCAACATAGGTAACTCCATCATCCATATTGAGGAAGAGGCTTATGAAATATTAATGGTTTACCTTAACGAGATCAAACAACATTTTGCCAAAAGTGCCGACGATTTTGAAATTGTTAAGGATATTGAAAACCGCATTGCGGAAATGTTTGCAGAGATATTGCAAAAAGGTCAAAAACAAGTGATTGACGTTGCCGACGTACAAGGCGTTATAGCTCAAATGGGCAGCGTACAGGATTTTGTTGGCGAAGAAGAGGAAGAAGTAAAAGTTGACAGCCAGTATGGCAATTTTACTAGTCCAAAGAAATTATATCGTGATACAGACGAGGGCGTGATTGCAGGGGTATGCGCAGGCTTATCGCATTACCTCAACATGGAAGCACGTTGGCTACGTCTAGCATTTTTCTTATTGACCTTTGTAGCCGGAACAGGTATTTTAGTTTATCTGATCCTTTGGATTGCCATTCCTAGGGCTGCAACCAGATCGGAAAGAATGGAAATGAAAGGTGAAGCGACTAACCTTTACGGGTACAAAAAAAGCTTTGATGAAGAACTAGCTGCCTTAAAAGCCAACATGAAATCAGCTAATGACCATTTGGGCCCGGTGGTAAAAAAATCAGGCAATTTCATTACCGAAATCATTAAAATGTTCGGGCGATTGATCAGAGGCATCTTTAAGATCTTTGGAAAAGGTATTGCCATTTTCATTATCGTATTTGGCTTCGGTTGCTTGATTGGACTCATTGTTTTTTTGGGGATGTTACTTGGCTTCTGGGACGATAGTGCTTACCAAACCTTTCCACTTAGCGTGATCAACACTCCTTTCAGAGAGGGATTAATTGTTAACGCCTTTCTCACCTTTTTCATTCCTATTTTAGCTTTGGTTCTTTTTGCTCTAAAAGTAATCAACAACAGAATAGAAATCAGCAAATACATCTGGTTTGCCCTGCTTATCCTATGGCTAATAGGCGCCGGTGCCTCGGGGTACTATACTGCTAAAATACTAGGTGAATTTAAAGATGAAGCACAGTTAGTGCAGCAGACTGATTTGAAACAATACCAAACCTACGTGATTGATGTGGATAAAAGCATGGTATTTAATAAAGAAGATAGCATTCGCTACCATTTACAGGACATTAACATGGGAAATAGAATTATAGTGGACAATTACGATAATGGCCCATTTAGGGACCCAAGAAGCGTGAGTTTTGAAATCGTGAAAAGTCATGACGATAAAGCCTCTATTACCGCTACTTATGAGGCTCAAGGCAGAGACTTCCAAACGGCTTTAAAACATGCGCAAAACATTGACTATAAGTTTGTTCAAAAAGATTCCTCATTAGTATTCAGTCCCAACATACAGCTTAAGAAAAACATGCCTTGGCGTGATCAAAGTGTACATATTCAATTAAGAATACCTGTAGGTAGCCGTGTATTGGTTAATGAAAATACCCACCGATATTGGAGCTTTTACCAATACTATTGGTGCCGCGATAGTAACGGAGACCATAATGAGCCATACCGTGAATCGATCATGACCGAAGAAGGATTGAAGTGCAGATACGACCTTGAACATCCAGAAGAAACCAATAAGCCATAATCAATCACCAACCAAAAATCAGTGAAGTAAAACGACATCAACTTCACTGATTTTTAACCCTTTTACCTAAACCATTTATCAATTTAAAATGTCCTCTAAAAAGGAGGAGGGCTATGCTATTGTCTTAAAAAAAGCAGCTAGGTATAAATGATCAGTATGCATTTAATTGTAAGCTAAACTTCTTTTTCTAATTCCTAAACCTTAAAGAAAAAATCATGAAAAAAATATTACTGTTAATGACATGCCTATTGGCATGGGGGACTTCTTTTGCCCAAAAAAAAGGAAGCATCAGCGGTAAAATAATTACCGAAACCAACGAAGCTCTGCCATATAGCCTAATAAAATTGGTCGATATAAGAGATACGACGAAGAACTTTGAAGTTTCCGCCAATTTGGATGGTATTTATCAATTTCAGCATGTTAGCGAGGGTCAATATTTGTTACGGGCAAGAATGGTAGGTTATCATGTTTACACTAGCCAAAAGTTTAGCTTTACCGGAACCGATTTACAACTTCCTGCTATTAAAATGCAAAGCACCAGCAAGCAATTGAAGGAAGTGAGTGTAGTTGGACAAAAACCTTTTGTGGAACGCAAAGCGGATAAAACTGTTTTAAATGTAGAAAACAATGCTACTGCGGCTGGCAACAGTGTATTAGAGCTATTGGAAAAGGCTCCAGGGGTAACTATTGACCGCCAAACCGATCAAATTAAGCTAAACAATAAGGCTGGCATCACCGTAATGGTAGATGGCAAAACCAACTACTTGTCAGGTGCTGATATCACTACTGTATTGAGCAACATGACCAGCGACCAAGTAGCCAGTATTGAGCTAATTACCAATCCTTCTTCCAAATATGATGCGGCCGGCAACGCAGGAATCATCAACATTAAATTGAAAAGAAATAAAAACTTTGGCACCAATGGCAGTGCTGTACTCAACACCGGGTTGGGCAGTGTTAAAAATGGTCCTTCAAACTTATACCGACATAGTGCCAATCTTAATTTGAATCACAGAACAGAACAATGGAATATTTTTGGAAATACTTCATACAATACCCGTTCCGGCTATAACCAAACCTTACTAAACAGAACGGCCAATACGCCTGCAATGCTCACCACTTTTGATCAATCATTTAATCGTAAGCAAAAAAGCCCTGGCTATTCTGCCAAAATTGGCACCGACTATTACGCTTCTAAAAAAACAGTACTAGGGCTGATGGTCGATTTTTTCAGTGCTGAAAATGAAGTTGTAGGACTAAGCAATTCTAATGTCAACGAATACCAAGCGAATAATCATACCTTAAGTTACATCAGGCAAAACAGTGGAAATAACAGCGAAATGAAAAATTTTACTGCCAATTTCAACGTTAAACATGATTTAGCAAAAGAAGATGCCAATATTACTTTTGATGTTGATTATGCTAGTTATAATTTGGACAGAAACGATAATTTTGACGCTCGCTACCTCAATACCAACCAAGAGGAAACCAATAGCTCCAACCTACGCAATATCATTGATGCTAAGATAAATGTCATTGCGGCTAAAACAGATTTTTCTTGGCCTTTCTCTAAAACCCTAAAATTTGAAGCAGGACTAAAAAGCAGTTTCGTAAATACCAATAATGATTTTGTTTCAGAACAATTGAACAACGGTTCTTGGTCTGACGTGTTTGGTCGTTCAAATCTTTTTATCTACAAAGAAAATATCAACGCGGCTTATACCAACCTTTCACAAAACTGGAAAAAATGGCAATTACAACTGGGTTTAAGGGCTGAACATACCCATAGTAAAGGACACTCGGTAACCAGCAATAAAATTGTTGACCGAAATTATGTTTCCCTATTCCCATCTATTTTCCTTAAACAGGAGCTTCATAAAAATCATAGCTTTAATTACTCGTACAGCCGCCGTATTGATCGCCCAAGCTATCAGCAACTAAATCCTTTCGTACAATATCTAGACCCTTATACCATTGATAGCGGAAATCCTTATCTGAATGCACAGTTTACCAATAATTTTGAGTTCACTTATAACTTCAAGGAGTTTTCTCTGTCATTGAATTACGCTAATGTAAAGGGAATGATCACTCAAGTGAGCCGACAAAACGATGCCACCCGACAAATTGAGGTTCAGCGTCAGAACTTTGGCCATGCCAATTTGTATAATGCCAATTTGTTCGTGCCACTTAAAATCACGAAGCAATGGAGTATGCAAAGTAACTTCTCGGCCATTTATCAAGATTATGAAGATGGAACATTGGTAGGTGCACAATTTCAAAAATCTAAAGTTTCCTTCAATTTCAACACCTCTCAATCTTTCATTTTTTCTAAGACTTTTAGAGCTGAGCTAAGCTTCTGGTATGATTCGCCTAGGATAAGAGGGGTTGAGGAAACCACTATTGCACAGTATGCGCTCAACCTAGGCTTACAAAAAAGTTTGATGCAAAACCGATTGAAACTACGCTTAAGTGTGGATGATATTTTGAACACCAATTATTGGGAAGGCCGAATGAAATATCAGAATGTGGATATGTATGTCACCAATCACTATGTGAACAGAAGAGCTTCATTTAGCGTCAATTACAGCTTTGGCAACCAACAGGTAAAATCGGCACGCAACAGAAAAACCGCACTTGATGATATCAAAGGCCGTACAGGTGGATAAACAACTTAAAATATCAGCAATGAAAAAAATAATGCTATTAATGGTGATGGCGGCTATGTTATACGCCTGCAACCAAGGACGCACATCCGTTAAAATAAGTAAAACAGCTACACGTTACGAACTAGTAGCACAATACCCTGAGCGAAAAACAGAAAAGGTACTTGACGTTCTAAGAGATTCTTTTAAAGATCAGGACACTTTATTGTTAAACAAAAACCTTAGTGTTGGAAAGGAATTGACTTTAGCCAACGGAACAGTTTTCTACCTACGCTTTAATCCTGGGAAATTAGAAATGGAACTGCTAAGAGCGAAGAACAGTGATACGGGTCTTAATTTTTTCGACAAGATGGTGAGGAAGATTAAAAGTGCTGTGAATTGAAATATAGCTTCGCTTGAACCACACCATATTCCTTAATAACAAAGCCTCTCGTGATTTAACTCTGAGAGGCTTTGTTTTAAAAGGATGCAAAAATCTATTCTCCTTTTTTCATAGATTTCATTTTTTCAATGATTGTTTTGGCTTGAGTTCTCCAGTCTTCTTTTAGTATTTCTAAATCCGTATAGGCATACTGTTTTGTGAAATTGATTTCGTTACTGTTCTTATCAAATGCTCCTACCACAGAAACATATTTTAGCTCATCCTCATCTTCTAGCATCTGATGACTATAGACGTAATAAATATTACCTGCATCTTCAATTTCGCCAACAAGGGCTATATCTCCAATTTCATATTCTTCACTTAAATTTTCATAAACCAACATCCTTCCAAACTCACTAGGTTTTCGATATTTTTCAGGCACTTTACTTAATAATCCTATACCGTCATAAGCCCGCATAATAGTAGCTCGGCTAAACAAGCTGTCCAATTGTTCAGCCAACAATAACTCATTCACTTTAAGGCCTGCTTTTATCTTAGCTTCCACCGCCATGGTTTTAAGGTATTTAATAGAATCAATCCCCAACACCTTGTCGGTAAACTCTTCGGTGAGATTTTTATTAAGGTTTGGCAAGATATTTAAATAGGTATAAATAGTGGTTGGATAATCATCAGTGTTAAGTTTTACAATATCCTCATCCAAATCAGACATGGCATATTTTGTAATTTTGTTGGCATGTTTTTGCGCAAGGTCTATGTGGTTGGTGGCGCTATCTTTAGCCATGAACTGCGACAGTGCAGATAATGCTACTGGCCTATATACCTTTTTGTCAAAAAGTTGCAAGAAGGGTTCGAAATTAACCTTTAAATACGCTAGTGAATCTACTAAAGGGCTTAACATTCCCCAATATTCCTTAATCTTTAAATCACTTTTATTTAATGTAGTAAGGTACCAGTCGTACTGAGTAGAATCTAAACTTGTAATGCCTACTAATAATTTACCTTTTACCTCGTCGTGTGTTTTAGTGTTATGATATAAATCTTTAAATAAAGACACCGATTTCTTATCTCCCAATCTCACTATTGCATCAATTAAACGGGCTCTTGTACCGGTAGACAAAGTATCGTCCTCATAATTTCTCTGCAAGCCCTGTTTTATTAACGGCAATTCATCTTTTTCAAAAAGATAAAAATTTAGAGCTCCTTTTGCCGCTTTATTGATATTGCTATCTACATCCTTAAGGTCCTGCATAAGGATGTTTGCTTTCGATGCTGCCAAGTTAAATGTAAAGGCCTTGCTATTGGTTTTCAAATCATCAAAAAATGCTCTACCCACTGGTCCTTCCACCTCCTCTTTGCTTGCTATAGCTTGCTGCACCACCATATGATTGTCCTGCAACCAAAATCTAGTTTTTTTAATATTCCCACTCAGAGTATCAAGACCGATAATTTCTTTTCCAGAAATTCCACCTGAAACAAAAGTTGTTTCTTTAAGTTCAACTAGGTTATTATTTAATGTTTTGGTGAAAATGTTCTGTAAGGAATCTACACTAGGATTGCGATAATATTTACTTATTTCAGAATACTCGAAGCTATACATTCCTCCGGAGTTTTCATTACTATGATGGTAACCTTGGGTATTTAAAATAAAACTTTCATGGTCTACCTCATCTTCAGGATTTGCATCAGGCTTATCAGGCCAAGTAGTACTTATATTTTTTATGGCAAACGAAGTTCCTTTAATATTGTGGTAAGGCAATATTTTAAATGAATTAAAATACTCGTCGTCAACAGCTTTAACTGGACCGGCTAGATTTTGTTTAAGCAGTAAATATTGTCTATTACCTCTTACAAAAGTTTCAGCCTGCATATAAGTATTTTCCACTATAAGTTCTATAGAGCGGCCTTCTAAGCCATTTCTATAAATGGTAGCTGCAGGTACGGCTACAGTACCTCTGGCTGCTAATTGCTTAATGGTTCCGTCCAGTACTGCATTCTTATCCGCCAAATAATATCTCTTCGGGAAGTCGTTATAGCGATAGATATAATTGATATGGCGGTTATAGTCAGGAGCGACAAACATATTAATTTTAGTACTTGTTTTACTCTCAGAATCATCTTTCTCAATTACCTGCTCCTTCACCTCTACAGGTACATTTACACTAAAAGCTGCTTCTACGTACGTTTTGGTATTCCATTTACTAGCTTTTTCTTTAGGCTTAATAGCTATAAAAGAATCAAAAAACTTTTGGAGATAGATAGGATCAGTGTCTTTCGGAAGGTTTTCTATGGTGGTAGCGAATAAGTAGTCGTGCTCATAAAATATACGACCTATGGAGCGCTTCCCTTTCTTTTCCAGCTCCACTTCCAGCATTCGAACTCCATTTTTGTTGATCTCTTGTTTTCTTAATACCTTGAAATGATTTTTATTAATCATGTAGCTGAAGATACTATCTATTGATACTGATCTATTAGAAGATGGGTTGTAAGTAGTTACTACTGAGAAATTGAGTCCACTCATCAAATCAGGATAATGAACTAGTTTTGAATCGTAGTTTTCCATGGCCAATACAGGCATCGACGGGAAGGAAGCTTTAAAAACATCAGATTCGTAGTTATACCACTTTATTTTTTTGGGGTCGATTTTGTATTTACTGGCCACCCCTGTAAATGAAGCATTTTCAAGGGAAACTTGATATCCCTCTTCTTTTAGCATGGCAATTAACCCTTTATCACCAGGTAAATGTGCAACTCCTACGCATATAAATAAGGTTTCACGCTTTAATAAATCCAAAATGCCTGTTAGCATCACTCGGTTTCGACTTGTTAACGATTCAATTGGATATAAACTTAGATATTCATCAATTTCATTAAGTCCACCATTTGCATAAACCCCTAACAACTTACTAAATGCATCTTTTGAAGCTTCCTCATCGGCATCAAACATATCTTCTATATCTTCCGCTTCATCTAACGTAGCTACTTGATCCTCTGTTTTTTCTAATCCAAATATCTTTTTCCCTTGCGTTCTGGCAATACCATAAAGGTAGGCATCTAAAAAAGTAGACATATCATCATCTTCACTTACATCAGGGTTAAGCAGACCACGCACTAACAGCGGATGATACAATGTTTCATCGTCAGGCGCCTTCCCATATTTCTCTTGATATTTTTGCTGAAGAATTTCCTTTTGTTCATCCGTAAGCTCAGCTTTTAGGCTTTGGCTCCTCGGGTCACGATACAGGCTTTGCAACATAGAATCAGGGTGCAACTCTAGCACAAAGGCCGAAGTTTTAGCAATAGATTGCATTACAGAGTCGCTAAAATTAAAAGCCTTACGGTTTTTAACATGCATACTTCCAAACAAATAAGATGGTTGTTTTAGGTTTTTGCCGCTAATTTTCCATAACAAATCGTATTTTTTGTTTTGCGCAAAACTGGTAAATACTAAACCTAAAAAAAATACAAGAAACATACTATAGCGCAATAACTGCCTATAAGTAAGAGCACTGAAAGTTATCATTAGATGGAATAATTTGTTTACGCCGCCTAAGATAGAAAATAAAAATTGACGTGGTTAAAAAGAAAACCACCGTAGAACATTTTAGGTATAAAGTATACTAGACTTAGATGATTAAAAAGGAAATCACCTTAGACACCTTAGAACATTTTAGGGATAGCACATGCCAACTTAGATGGTCTTAAATGGTTAAATAAGATTCTTCACTTCGCCCTGAATGAGAAACAAAATTACCAGAATGATAAGAAGCTTTTTTTAAAAACAATCCTACTTCACTACATACCTAATTACACTACGGCCAACATTACCATTTTTGTCTATTCCCTCAATCACTACCCTATAATTTCCTTTACCATCGGCATTGTTAAACTCAAAGCTAACATTACCTTTTTCATCGGTAACAAGTTTAGGGTTCCAGTAAATAGTGGTTCTTAAATCGTTGCTGGTCACTGGTGCATTTGGCGCATATTTTGGCGAATAAAACTCTCGCTCTTTGCTATATCCTTGTGGACTATATTTTACTTCATATTTTTTAGGAAGCATATCCAAAAAGTCTTGCTTTGACATTTTTTCACCTTTTGGTATTTTTTTGGTATTGACTACTAGTACACCTCGGGTTGAATACATTCTATCTACCGTACCCAGCGGATCGTTCAAGAAAACTTCTATCGACTCTACATCAGCTGCATTAACCGTATTAATCGCATTAACATCTACAAACATGCCATTAAGGAAAATAGCAACAGGCACGCGAGTACCAGCGTTATAATCTCTAGTAATATAAAATTTCTGTTCTTGGAAATCGTAGGTTAAGCTTGGCACTTGCGTCTTTACACATTCCAACAGCACATTACAACCCTCTAACCTTGCTCCATCAATAAAACGATCTGGAATTTGGCTCAAGCCTGAAAGTGCCGGATGATCTGCATGACTAGGACGCTTAATTGCCCCACCCTTAATTTCTACCGTTTTAAGGGTACGCATAAAGCGATATTGCTTTTGGCTATTGCTTAAGTAAGAGGCCATGGCGGTATCAATATTTTCTATCTCATCTGCCGCATGCAAATTAGTTCCCCTAGCGGCACTGGGACTCCCGTCGAGCATGATCATTAAATTGTTGTAATTGGGATTATAACGTGCGCTGATCACCACTTGAGAGGAATCAGGGAATACCAAATCCTTAAAGTTGAACACGCCCACGTTACTGGTAATGGTTTGTGCCGAAATAGGCTTACCAGTCACCATCATACGCATAGCTCCTTTTTTAATAGGCATGCCGGTAAGGTCTCTTAAAGTTCCCGAAATGCTGATCCCCTGTTCTGGTAATAAGAAAATTTTAGGGTAACGTCCTGCCAATATTTCCTTGTATGAAAACCTTCTATAACCTTGGGTTAGCATTAGTTTATCCAACTCACCAAGTTTCTTTTCATCGGTTTTGTTGAAATAGTAATTGGGTTTTTCTACATAGCCTTTCAAGTCAGAAGTAAGCAACAAGGAGCTCAGAATGGTTGTTTCATTACTTTCATCACTAGGCACTTTACTCTCGTCGGTTACGCTTACCGAGAAATCGCCCGCAATGGGTTGCCCTTTACTTTTAGCATCGAGACTTATTTTTACTTTTTGACGTGGCTTATAGGTAGGTAGATCAGCTTTTAGCGCCAAGTTCATCGCATCATTATGCAATACAAATACCAAGCGTTCGCTTACAGGTTCACTTTTTTCATTGAAAAGAGTAAGTTGTGCAATACCTGAGGGGAAATTTTGCTTAGGAATTTTAACGGTAACGACTTGGCTCTTCAAACTCATTTGTGCACCATAGGCCACATTGTTATTATTTTGCCCCACCAAGTAAAATGACTTGTCTTTATTCGCTTCAAAAAAAGACGCACTGGCTAAAATGCGCAAGTTAATAGCATCTGTTGCAGCAGGATTGCTGGCTTGCAAGGTAATACCATCAACAGCCTTAGGCAATTCAATGGTCTTACTTAGTCCATCTTTACTGGTATATTTTAATTTATAGCTTTTACCAGCCTCTGGCGATATAAAGAAGCTACCAATTCCAGCAAAAGTAGATGCAAAATTACCTACTTCGTTGTTTTGCTCATCAAAAATATTCCCTTTTACATCAGTCCCTAGGCCATTTGGCAATACTGCTTTAAATCCCACTTGGTTAGGAATTCCCACAATAAGCTCTCCTCCTTCTGGGAACAATTGAAAATCAATACCATTATCGTTTTGCCTAATATTGAAACTGGCACTGGCCAGCTCTTTATCGGCCATGGTAACATCGGCTACCAAAGTACCTTTTTTTATAGGATCACCGGGTTTACTCGTTACTGTTACCGTAAGATAGCCATTGGCATCAGTAGTACCTCGGCCGCTACTAAACACATCATAATTATGGAACATTCGCCAATTAACGGTTTTATTAGCCAAAGGCTTTTTACTCGTATCTTTAAACTGGATACGGGCAGTAGTTTTAATGGCTTTATCTGTAGGTGCGTTGGTATAACTAATATTGGTAAGCAATTGCTTATCTATCGCTTCTCCTATCAGGATATTTTTGGAGAAGAAATATTCCGCATCAAAATTGAGCATCCATAAAGTGTAGGCCCTTACGTAGTAATTACCTTGTTTATAGGTATTCATAGGTAATGGAATATTGCCGTAAGCCACACTATTTTTCACGGGTAGTTTTATGGTTTGCACCAGTGAATCTACCGCGTTATACATTTCTACATAAACAATTTTACTAAGTGGCGAAGGCAAGGTACCTTGTGTGGTCACATAAGCTTTAAACCAGATAGTATCGGCCACTGCATAATAGGGTTTATCAAAATGCAGATATACTTTCTCGAGCGGTTGTTCATCGCTAAGACGTTTAGTTTTGTTTATGATAGTATTGAGTGCGGCAGTATCTTGTTGGGCGTAGGCCGATGTGATGCTAAGACAAAATAACAGGACCAGGAATTTAATTGCTTTCATTAATACACGGTTTGCTTAGTGCTACGTGTGCTAAATATAGGATTTATTGCCTAATCGGGCGGTGATTGTAACGAAGTTTAACAAAATTTTACATTCACAGAAAGATGAAAACATGGTCCAAGCGAATTCAACAATTGTTGAGGAACACCATAAGAAACATGAGCAAATAATTTATTTAATCAGTACTTTCTTCTTTTCTAATGCTGTACAAATGCTCATCGTGTACCTTTCCTTCCTTTATAATTGAGGATTTGATGATGGCTTCCCTTTCAAACCCAGCTTTTTCTAGCACCCGCATGGAGGCAGTATTAAAACCAAAGACATAAGCATAAACTCGTAACAACTTTAGTTCCTTAAAAGCATATTTTGCCAATAGTTTCACTGCATTTGTAGCATACCCTCTTCCCCAATATCCCTCCCCAATCCAATAACCAATTTCTGCATTCAGCCGATAAACATCTCGTTGCGGAATAATGCTGCCAACTCCTACGAAATTTCCTTGACTATAAATACCAAATACTTTTCCCAATTTACCGCTAGCCGCCAATTCCAAAAAATTATGAGCGTCATTAAGGGTGTAGGGGAATGGGAAAATATCCCTAAGGTTCTTTGCAATAGCATGATTATTGGCTAAAAACTGAATTTCTTGGGGTTTTGTTGAGGTAATATCTTGCAGCTCGATCATACTTGATAAAGATAATCTTAGTGCATTAGATATAAAAACCATTTTGTTTAAAAATCGGCACAAACAAACGCTTCTGTTAAATTAATTAGCTTTTCTTACATACCCTCCAACGACAGCACATTGAATTTATGGCCATCAGGATCAGCAAAAGCACAGAAATAATAACCTCCGTATCGTCCTGGCTCCTGAAAAATATCAGCACCTGCTTTGCGGGCTACTTCGGCCCATTGGTTTACCTCCTCATCGCTGTCAGCCGCTAAGCTAAAAATCACTTCATTCCCTTCCTTTGCCAAGGCAAATGTCCCCTGCATATTCGACAGCAAAGCTTCTTTTTGGAAAAAATGAATGATGAAGTTATCATCACCAAATAAAAAGCTCGCCAGATCTGGCGCTTTATGATGTCCATTTGGAGCAAATCCCAATTGGGTGTAAAAAGCCCTAGTACGCTCTACGTCCTGTACAGCTAGGTTGGCCCAAATTTTCTTTGTTTTCATCTTGCTATTATTTTAGGTGATTAGATAACAGGTATATTAAGGGTTTGTTTACCTAATAATTAATTGAATTCCCAAGCTAGTCATCTTCATTTCCAATGTGCGCTACTAAATCTATCTCTAATTTTGCATTAGCTTCGTATAGCCTACTTATTTGTACCCAAGTAGCGGCAGGAAAATCATTTGCATAAAAAGCTTTCCTTGACTCATTATATTTTTTCATGGTTTCTATGTCTGTAGTATAAAGGGTTTCTTTAACAACGTCTTTTGGAGTAGCGCCAAAAGCTTTTAAACATTCTCCCAAGGTTTTATAAACTTCAGTGATTCCTTTAGGGCTCAAATCGCTTGAGGGAACACCGGATATGTATATTGTATTGCCCACTTTTACTACCTGTGCATAACCTGCGCTTTCACTTTGCTTTTTAGCGTTGCCCCAATGCCATTTTTCTTTAACTATAGCTGCTTTTGTTTGGGTTTTCTTGTGTAAATCCGCTTTGTTTTTACAGCCAATATTGATAAATAAAAAAGAAACAAGGCAGCATAAGATGGATACTTTACTCATATTGAATGATATTAGATTAATTCTCTAAGATTATTCAAATATTAAAATTTGCTTACAAAAAGCAAAACAGCAACACATAATCAAAAACTTACAGCTCTACCAAACAGAAATAGAAGTGATTATCTAAATTTCCATTTCACATCTATAGGCTTGTTGCCATTAAAAATTGGTTCTGATATAAATTTAGAGCAAATCAGATAGCCAATAATGCGCCAAGAACTGAAGCAAGAATATCTTTATAGTCGAAGACATTATTTTTTAAAAACACTGATACATTAAACAGAAAAGCCGTTGAAAAATCAACGGCTTTTTGTCGGGATGACTGGATTCGAACCAGCGACCACTAGCACCCCATGCTAGTACGCTACCGGGCTGCGCTACATCCCGATGGTGCATTAGCCCAATATTTTAAGCTACCGCTTTTTTCTTTTTGTTTTCGCGATAACCTGCAAAGCCAAGGCAAAGTATCAATAAAATAGTACCTGCCAACGAAATTTTCTCTCCTACGTAATATGATTTAGGTTCAAATTTGAATTCCACTTTGTGATTACCTGCTTCTAGTTGAGCAGCACGCAATACATAGTCGGCTCTAAAGTATGGCTTCTGTACACCATCTACATACATGTTCCAACCTTTATCATAATAGATTTCTGAGAACACGGCAATCACGTCACGCGGTGCGCTGTAGCTATATTCAATATGATCTGGATGGTATTTTTCCATTTTGATAAAAGCACCTGGATCAGCTCCTAAACGAGTAGTATCCAATAATTTCTTATACTGCTCATCTACAATGGCCTCCACTTTAGGATCAAAGCTGCTAATGGCTTTCATTTCTTCATCAGCATTTTTCACAAACTGCACGCTTTTCACCAACCAAGCATTGCCTAAAGCAGTAGCATTTCTGCTCATACGGTATGAACCATTTTGCTGGTCTTGGGTAATGAAATACCTTGTATTTAACATATCCAACACATCTTGGTTTACGCTTTTGCTAAACTGATGCTGGATCAATTCGTCGTACCTTTTCAACTTAGCGGCATGGTAACCGCCAATGGTTTTATGGAAATTAGAAGTACTGGCGTCGTTAAATGTATTGATAGTTTGATCAAATACACGGTAATTAGGATCTTTATCACTAGAAATTAAATGATCAATATCCCTAGGCTGGAAGTAATTGGTAAGGGTCGATTTGCTTTCGAAGTTTTTATTGTTCAAATACTTGCGGTCAACTTGCCACATATCAATCAATACCGCAAAGGCAAGCAAGCCAAACGCCAATTGCGTGTTTAATTTTTTGGTGATAAAAGCCCAAACAATTGCATAACCAATAGCAATGAATAAGAAAGCTCTAATGGCATCGGCTCTTGCAATCGCAATCCTATCTTGAACAAGGGCGTTGGTTAGCTTTTGTGCGGCTGTAGCATTGTTCTGCAAAGCTTGTGTTAAAGCTTGTACTATATCCGCATGGTTATTGGTTTTAAAGCTAAAGAACAAGGTTGGTGCAATAGCTACAATTAAAGCAAAACCACCAGTAATTCCAGCCGACCAAGTTAGTTTCTTCACCAATTCTTTTTGCTCCAATTTGCCTTCTTGTGCTTCCTTTAACGCTAGAAAAGCTAAAATCGGCACTATTAAACCTACTACGGCCAAAATAGATTCAACTGCCCTAAATTTATTGTAAAGTGGAAAGTAGTTGAAAAACAAATCAGATACAAATGGGAAGTTTTTACCGAAAGATAATAGCATGAACAATACGGTTGTTCCCAAAATCCACCATTTGATACGGCTACGTACTATAAACAACCCAAAAATGTATAAAAAGCATACAATTGCTCCAAAGTAGTAACCTCCAGACGTCCCTGGTTTCTCGCCCCAGTATTCCTGCATGTTAAAACCGCCCGCCAATTGCTGGATAATTTGAGTAGTTTGCGTAGGATCGCCGCCAGAAAAATCAGCAGCTACTGCCTTATACATATTGCTTTCTGGCTTTACTAATTCGTCAATACCAGAAGCACCACCGTAAAGATTAGGAATCAAGAAAGTAAAACTTTCGCCAACACCTTGGCTCCACATGTAAGCATAATCTTTGCTCATGCCTGCCTTTTCTTTACTTGCGGTATCGGTCAAGTTAGACTTACCTCTGTTGGTTTCTCCAGCATATTCAGAAGTAGTCCACAATAAGCTGGCATTGATCATTACTGCTAACACTACTGAACCTGCCAAATAACCAATAGCTTTACCAAAAGCCGGCAAGGTTTTGTTTTTATAAGCCTGATATAATTCTATCCCTACCAAAATTAATAATGAAAGGAATAGATAATAAGTCATTTGAACGTGGTTGGCTCTAATTTCTAAGGCTAAGAACAGGGCGGTTAAACTAGCGCCCAATAAATAACGACCTCGGAGCGTCATGAAAATGCTGGCAATAATAGGTGCAAAAAAGCCAATAGCTAAGGCTTTATTGCTATGTCCAGTAGCAATTAATACAAAATTATAAGTGGTAAAGGCAAAGGCTATGGCTCCCGCAGCGGCTAGCCACGGATTTACCTTTAATGTGATAAAAAGAAAATAAGCCCCAACCAATAAAAGCAGCACGGTACCTACTGGATTTGGAAGCGCTTTGGTAATTAAAGCAATACCATAGGTGGCTCCGTTGTAGGCATATTGTACCCAAATTTGATAAGCAGGCATACCACCAAACATTTGATTGGTCCAAAGTGGCCCCTTGCCATCTTTATCTTTGTATTCCATGATTTCTTTTTGCATGGCTTTAGATTGGATGACATCGCTTTGCGCTGGTGCCTTACCTTGCAAAACTGGACTGAAATAGATAAAGCAGATGACTACAAATGCTGCTAGAATGGCAATATGGATACCATTTTTGTTTAACCAATTGTTCATTAAGGTTATTTTAATTTTAAACTAAGTTTCAAAAATAGAAATTTGATATAGATTTGGAAGAAAAACTTTGCCTGCCCAAAAAGCTTAAAACTTGTTGGCCTGCATCCAATTTTTCAAACGTTCAAACCAATCGTCTTTAGTGGTTTTATTGTATAAACCAAAGCCATGACCACCGGCTTGGTAGATATGCATTTCAACAGGAACATTATTTTTTACTAAAGCCTCATTGTATCTCAAACTATTTTGAACCGGCACCGTTTTGTCGCTATTAGCATGGATCAAGAAAGCTGGCGGTGTTTGCGGTGTTACTTGGCGCTCCGAAGAAAAATATTTTTTTCGTTCCTCCGTTGGATTTTCTCCCAATAAATTCTTCACTGAACCACCATGTGTGCTTATGCCAAAGGTAATTACGGGGTAAATTAAAATAGAGAAACTAGGCCTTAAACTGATATTTTCTTGATTATCAATTTTCATATCAGCATAGTGTACACTAGCGCTTGAAGCCAAGTGTCCACCCGCTGAAAAACCCATGATACCTATTTTATTCACATCTAGGTTCCATAACGCAGCATTTTTTCTGATCAAATAAATTGCCTGCAATGCATCTTGTAAAGGTCCCATGCTTTTATCTTTCATGATCAAATCGTTTGGCAGACGATATTTCAGCACAAAAGCAGTTACCCCCATTTCTTGAAATTTCCTAGCTACATCATGTCCTTCTTTATCTATGGCCAAAATACCATAGCCACCACCTGGGCAAATAATTACCGCCGTACCAGTTGGATTAGCGGGCTGATAAACATATAACTCTGGTTTAGATACCTTACTTGTCCTAACAATCTTGTCTTCGCGGGTGATGGTTTCCTCTATATAATCGGCTGGTGTAGGCTTTGCTCCTGGAATAGCACCGCCATATAAAGAAATAGCCTGTTGGGCGTTCAGTTCCATTACCGCAAATAAAAGAAAAGTTAATAGTCCGAAATTCCGAAAGGTGGAAGACATGATCATTGTTTTAATTTGTTAAGTTGTTTAGGGCAAAATTATGCTCGTAAATCTAATATCGTAATTCCCTTTAAAATTCCATCAAATAAGCTTTTAAAAACTCATTGATATCCCCATTTAATACGGCATCTGGATTAGAGGTTTGGTAATTGGTACGGTGGTCTTTCACCCTTCTATCGTCCAACACGTAACTTCTAATTTGCGAACCCCATTCAATTTTTTTCTTGCTTCCCTCTATAGCAGCAGTAGCTTCCATACGTTTACGCATTTCTATCTCATACAACTGCGATTTCAGTAAGCGAATGGCATTTTCCTTATTCTGTAATTGAGACCTTGATTCCTGGTTTTTAATGATAATCCCTGATGGCTTGTGATACAAACGCACTGCTGTTTCCACCTTGTTTACGTTCTGTCCACCTGCACCGCCTGAACGGAAGGTTTCAAATTCAATATCGGCCGGATTGATTTCTATTTCGATGGTATCATCTACCAAAGGATAAACATAAACAGAAGCAAAAGAGGTATGACGGCGAGCATTTGAATCAAATGGAGAGATACGTACCAAGCGATGTACGCCATTTTCGCCTTTTAAATAACCGTAGGCAAATTCACCACTAATTTCTAAAGTAACGGTCTTCACTCCAGCCACATCCCCTTCTTGATAATCTTGTTCACTCACTTTGTAGCCATTTTTTTCGGCCCACATAATGTACATCCGCATGAGCATACTGGCCCAATCACAACTTTCGGTACCACCTGCGCCCGCAGTAATCTGCAATACGGCATTCAATTGGTCCTCTTTGCTATTGAGCATGTTTTTCAGCTCTAATTCTTCAACCGTTTTTAAAGCTTGCTGATATTGGTCTTCTACTTCCTCTTCGGTAGCATCGCCACTTTGTTGAAAGTCATAAAGTACGGCAGTATCCTCATAAGCTGCATTGGCTTGCGAAAAACCTTCTGTCCATTTCTTCTTAGTGCTAATTTGGGCTAATATCTGTTCGGCTTTTTTCGGATTATCCCAAAAATTAGGGTCGAGGGTAACTTTTTCTTCCTCGCTTATTTGGTATAAAAGTTCATCAACGTCAAAGATGCCTCCTCAGAGAAGCTAATCTATCTCTTAAATCCTGCAACTGTTCTTTAGTCATAAGGGCAAATATAGGAATTTTAACATCTAAGAAACCTAAGTCCTACTAAGTGTTAAGTTTAAAAACCATTAAGAAATGAAGATGATTAAGGAAAAGCACTATAAAATCTAAAATTGTATTCATCTTAAACCACCTTAGACACCTAAGTTCATCTAAGCACTAAAGTTCAAAACCATCAAGAAATCAAGATAATTTAAGGAATAGTACTATAAATCTAAAATGTTCTGATGTCTAAGGGTTTATTTTTTTAACGTCAAAACATTATTTTTTCTTCATACCCATATAATCCAGGGTTAAATTACACAGCGCTTTTACTCCTAAATTAAAACTGCTTTCATCAATAAAAAAATCTGGTGTATGGTGCGACGGTGCTTTCAATGGATCTTGGCCCTTTGGCATGGCGCCTAAAAAGAAAAACAGACCTGGTACTTTCTCTTGATAAAAAGAAAAATCTTCGGCCCCTGTTACTGGCGGTTTTAATTTCACGTTATCTGCGCCTGCAGTATATTGCAAAGTAGGCAACATCTTTTCTGTTAAAGCAATATCATTAAAGGTTACCGGATAATGTGCGCTGTAAGGAATTAAGACTTCGGCTTTTGCTCCGGCGGCTTCGGCTGTTTTAGTGGCAATGGTTTTAATCCGTTCAATAAACATCGCTTCATCTTCTTTGGTGAAATTCCGTACGGTACCCAACATTTCCACTTTTTCCGGAATAATATTAGACCTCACTCCTCCTTGTATGCTTCCAATGGTAACCACTCCTGGGTTTTCGGTCACATTCAAATTTCTGCTTACAATAGTCTGAAGGTTATTTACAATTTGTGCAGATACGACGATGGGATCAATACTGCTCCATGGATAGGCTCCGTGTGCCTGTTTGCCGGTCACGGTTATTTTCATGTCGTTCACCGCAGCCATGGTTCCCCCAGGCTTGTAGGTGAGTTGCCCAACGGGTGTTTGCGAATTGATATGCAATCCAAAAATTACATCTACCTTAGGATTTTCCAACACCCCTTCTTTTACCATCAATTCTGCACCTCCTTCTTCACCTACAGGCGCCCCTTCTTCTGCTGGCTGGAAAATAAATTTAACCGTTCCCGCCAAGTCCTTTTTCATTCCAGTAAGTACTTGGGCTACGCCCATTAAAATAGCCACATGCGAATCATGACCACAGGCGTGCATAGTACCTACCTCCTGTCCGTTATAAGTAGTGCGTACTTTAGAAGCAAATGGCAAATTTACACGCTCGGTAACTGGCAAACCATCCATATCGGCACGTAAAGCTACAACAGGTCCTGGTTTCCCACCTTTCAGTACTGCTACCACGCCAGTTTTGGCCACACCAGTTTTCACTTCCAATCCTAAAGCTTGCAAATGTTTGGCAATAATACCTGCCGTACGTGTTTCTTGATTGCCCAATTCAGGGTGTTGGTGAAAATCCCTCCGCCAATCAATTACTTTTTGGGTAATGGCCTCGGCTTTTTTGGCAGCGTCTATCCTTAGTGTATTATTTTGGGCTACCGCAAATAAAGGCAGTGCCGCACTTAATAGTAAAAGTTTTTTCATCTAGTTTAGGTTTGCATACAAGATAGTAATTTTTAACTATTGCAAAAAACACATGTAAGGACATAGCAATTTCCAATCACCTTATACAGACAACGATATCAAAACCAAAATGAAGCACTAAAGAAATTTCTACCTTATGAAAAGCAGATTAAAATTTTGTTAAAACAGACCTTTCAGCTTATCCAAAAGTCCGCCGCCGCCATTTTCACCTTTATCCCCTCCTCCTAGCATATCTTTAACATCGTTGAAATCAAACTTACCGTCGGCGCCGCCAAACTTACTTAAAATGTCCTGCAGGTTAAACGAGCTATCGTTAGGATCTGCTGCTTTATTGAAAAACTTCGACAGCACCATAGGGATTAAGGAGGCCCCAATATTCTTTGCAGTTTCCGTATTGATGCCCAATCCGCCCAACTTATCGGTAAAGCTAGAGGTAGCCTGTTCTAACGCATTTCCGCCAGCGCCGTTTCCTTGGGTAAAAGAACTGATCAAGTCGGTGATGTTACCCGAGCCAATTTTATCTTTCAATACTTCTACAATGGAACCTGAAGCAGCTTGAATAACCTGCTCATTTTTTTCGTTTGGTACTTGTGCATTGTCAATTACCAATTCTTGGGAATTATCCCTTACTAGTTGTTCTAAATTTTCTAACATAGGTGTAGCCTTTAAATTCAATCTAATATAATTAAAATATTGAAAATGAGTGTCTTTTTTTCGATTCGCACACTTGCATTATTCTAAAATCATCATTTGCGGTACAATATCTAAGGATTCGCAGCTTTATTAATTAGCATATAAACTTCTGTTTTGTATTTTTACCAGACTAAAACTTCATTCTATGTTGCCAAAAATCAATTTTACGACCACCAGGGCTTATCAATATCTAGCCGATCATTACATCAACATCAACCAAACAGATTTAAAAGCCTTGTTTGCTGAAGATCCAGACCGTTTCAATAAGTTTTCAGTGCTATTTGAAGATATTTTGTTTGATTATTCAAAGAATAGGATAAACGACGAAACCATGGCGCTTCTTGTTCAATTGGCCAAAGAATGTAAGTTAGATGAGGCGATAAAGGTGATGTTCAACGGTGAAAAGATCAATGAAACCGAAGGAAGGGAAGTGCTTCACATCGCTTTACGTAACCAAAGCAATACTCCAATTTTAGTAGATGGCAAGGATGTAATGCCAGACGTTAATGCGGTTTTAGCTAAGATGGAAAAATTCAGCAATGCCATTATTTCTGGTGAATGGAAAGGCTATACTGGCAAACAAATTACCGATGTAGTGAATATTGGTATTGGCGGCTCGGACTTAGGTCCAGTAATGGTTACTGAAGCTTTAAAGCACTATAAAACAAGGTTAAAATTACATTTTGTTTCTAACGTTGATGGTACTCATATTGCAGAGACTTTGAAAGTTGTAGATCCAGAAACCACGTTATTTTTAGTAGCCTCAAAAACATTTACTACGCAAGAAACCATGAGCAATGCCAATACGGCAAGAAGTTGGTTCCTTAGTAATGGCGCTGCAGAAGCTGATATTGCCAAGCATTTTGCCGCATTGTCTACCAATGCTAAGGATGTGGCTGCTTTTGGGATTGATACCGAAAATATGTTTGAGTTTTGGGATTGGGTTGGTGGCCGTTATTCACTATGGAGTGCCATTGGCCTTTCTATTAGCTTGGGTATTGGTTTCGATAACTTTAAGCAATTATTAGCAGGTGCGCATGCTACTGATAAACATTTTTCGACTGCTTCTTTTGAAGAGAATGTACCTGTGATTTTAGCAATGCTGGGTGTATGGTACATCAATTTTTTTGGTGCTGAAACTCAAGCCATTTTACCTTACGACCAATATCTACATCGCTTTGCGGCGTATTTCCAACAGGGAGACATGGAAAGTAATGGCAAATATGTAGATCGCAATGGCGAAATTGTGATGTATGAAACTGGCCCTGTAATTTGGGGTGAACCGGGCACTAATGGACAGCATGCCTTTTACCAGTTGATCCATCAAGGCACTAAATTGATTCCTTCTGATTTTATTGCACCAGCGCAAAGTTTAAATCCTTTGGGCGATCATCATCCTATTTTACTTTCAAACTTTTTTGCTCAAACGGAGGCATTAATGAACGGTAAAGATGAGGAAGAAGTAGTGGCTGAACTTCAAAAAGCAGGCAAAACCCACGAACAGATTGCCAAACTTGCTCCTTTTAAAATTTTTGAAGGCAATAGACCTACCAATTCTATCTTATTGAAAAAAATAACACCATATAGTTTAGGTAGCTTAATTGCCGTTTACGAGCACAAAATATTTGTACAGGGCATTATCTGGAACATTTTTAGTTTTGATCAATGGGGTGTAGAACTTGGCAAACAGCTTGCTCAAAAGATACAGCCAGAATTGAAAGGGAATGAGTCTATTAATACCCATGATTCATCAACAAATGGATTGATCAATCAATACAAAAACTGGAGATAAGGCTTAAAAAAGCTAATATAATTAAGTATAAATCGCCTTTCAATGTGCCATAGCGACCATTTGAAAGGCGATTTTTCTTTTTACTCAAATTTTCTAAGTAAATTTCTTTTAGCGTAGGCAACCTTTTATTTACAAGTACCGTAATGGTATATGTAAAACAAAACTTATTGATTGTATTTTGCTTTCTACAGAATTAATTAGCGGCTGTATAAAAAAAGACAGGAAAAGCCAAAAAGAGCTTTACCACTTGTACTATGGCTTTTCAATGAGGATTTGCCTACGTTACGCTAAAAATAAAGACGAAGCTATTGAGATGCTAAATGATGGCTTTATGAAGGTCTTCATGAACATAAAGCGCTACGACAAATCCCGACCATTTAATGCATGGATCAGCACAATTATGATCAATACTTCAATTGACTATTACAGAAATCGAATAAAGCAAATGGAAATGGAAGAACTAAATGCCAGACATGAAATGGAAGACAGTGAAAATATTCTTTCCCATTTAAATTATGAAGACATTATTCTATTGGTACAGAAATTATCCTACGCATATAGAACTGTATTTAATCTTTTTGCTATTGATGGGTATTCGCATGAAGAAATCTCAGAAATGCTATCTATTTCTGTTGGCACTTCAAAATCAAACCTTTTTAAGGCTAGAGAAAATTTAAAAAAAATGCTAGTTGAAGAATCTGTTTCGGCTAGAAAAAACGCATAATTTAAAATGAAAGATTTAACCGATAAAGATTTTGACCAAACATTTAAACAAAGGGTTACGGAAACGTTTCCTGAGTTTGAAGAAGAAGCTTGGTTGAAAATGGAACAGAAATTACGTAGAAAGGATCGTATAGTATTTTTTAGAAATGCTAGCATTATTCTTTTATGTCTTTCTTTTGGCTTAGGTCTTTATTTCTATCCTCAAAAAAATAATACCAAACCACAAAATACCATTGTTAAAAATAAAGATCAAAAAAATAACGGCGTCAATTTTTCAACGCCTACCATTCCCCCATCGGAACCAAGCTCTACAAAAGCTTCCCTAATACCAAGTGTCGATCCTAAAACGATTGAAAATAATAATGTTATAAAACCGTCATTACTCCCTTTAGTTGCAGATAGCCAAAATTTAAGTAATTCGTCAATCGCTCTTCTTACTGCAAACAAGCAAATTGCAATTAGCAGCTTCGTTCAACACAATTTTATCATAGAACAAGTTCCCAATATTGCTGTAACCGCTACAGGTGATATTAAACCTGAGAAAAAACCAGTAGATAAAATTAAAAAAGCTCGTAAAACACCTATTAGTTTAGCAATTAACGTTGGTCCTGATTTTAATTCAACGGAAGCTATTATTGGTGGAAGGACAAGTGCTAACCTGGGGTTAAGTATAGGAGTTGGTATCACAAAGAAAATAAGCTTACAAACTGGCTTAAACTATGGGTCCAAAAATTATAGCGCAAAAGGCTATGAATATACTTTTAGCAATCCAAACGTCCAACCTTTGATTGAAAGCATACAAGCAAAATGCAAAGTATTGGAAGTTCCCTTACGTGCCTCTTATAATGTTTTTGAAAAGCAGAACCAAAGTATTGAACTTAATGGTGGCTTATCTAGCTATTTTATGCTAAAGGAAGGTTATGTGTACAAATACAAAGATGTTAACAGAAACGATCGAACGAGGGAATTTACAAATGAAAACCAGCATTTTCTAAGTGTTCTCGATTTATCGGCAACTTATAATATTAAGCTAAAAAACACAAAAATGGCATTGGGTATTGAGCCTTATGTAAAAATACCTTTAAGTGGGATTGGCGAAGGAAATGTCCCATTAAAATCAAGCGGCATAGCGTTTAAACTGCGCTATAACCTCCGTTAAAAACAACCTCAACATTAAATAATAACATCATGAAAAAAATTAATTTTTATTTCTATGGGCTTGCTATTGCCCTAGCTTTTGCCTCATGCTCCAAAAAACAAGCTGCAGAACCTCAGCCAACACCAACCAACCCTAGCGGTTCAGAGGTAACAACAGCAAATGTGACTTATAGCAATTATGTTGGCAATTTGATCCAAACCAAATGTAGCGGATGCCACGGTGCAAATGGGGAAGGAAACAGCACTTGGGCATTTACGGGTTATGAATCTGTAAAAAATGATGGCCGCATCAAAAATGCCACTTTAGTTACTATGCGTATGCCCAAAGGAGGTAGTTTAAGCGCCAAAGAAAAAGAGCTGTTAGCAGCTTGGTTTGATAGAAACATGCCACAATAAGTTATCATGAATAGGTCTATTTTAATTTTAGCCCTTGTTTTGGCCCTTACTGGAGTGAGGGCACAAACATTAATAAGCAAAACTGTTACTACTTCTTTTTTTTCTACCACACCCATAGAAGATATTGAAGCAATCAGTAAAACTGGAGCCTCCGCGTTAAACACGCAAACAGGAGATATTGTGGTAAAGATCAGCAACACCACTTTTGATTTCAAAAAGAAAATGATGCAGGAACATTTTAACGAGAATTATATGGAAAGCGATAAATATCCTGTGTCTATGTTTAAGGGGAAGATTATAGGAGTTGTTGATTATACCAAACCAGGCACTTACCAAGTTGCCGCCAAAGGAAATCTCAGTATTCATGGGGTGACCAAAAATTACGAAGTACCTGTAAAAATTATGGTAACCAACAATGGTATTAACGCCACAACATCCTTTTGGGTCCGCATGGAAGATCACAAAATAAAGATTCCAAAAATCGTCATAAAAAATATTGCTGAAGCGGTGGAGGTGAAAATTTCGGCCCTATATCAAACTAAAAAATAAACTATGAAATTTTTATTGAACAGAACTTGTTGTCTCACTTTGGTATTGTTTGTAGTTAAATTGGCCACTGCTAGCGCCCAAGATTCTTTGGCAAATATGCTTGAGATGCCCAAAAGTAAATCTCCCATTATAGCCACCTTTAAATCTCCGAAACTAATTAATATCCATACGACTGAAACGGTCCACAAAAACGAATTGGATTTTAGAGTAGACCACCGTTTCGGAGACATTGCTGGTAGTGCCGGAGGAATCAAGAATTTTTATGGACTAGACCAATCGACCGATATTAGGATCGGCTTTGACTATGGTTTGAGCGACCGACTAAACATAGGCTTGGCCAGAGCAAAAGGCGTTGGTGTAGTTACGCAGCTATATGAAGGAAATATCAAATATCGATTACTCACCCAAACCTCTGACGATAGCCTGCCAATCAGTGTTACGTTATTTGGAAGCTCTACGGTATCGGCCGCAAAAGCCAGTACCGACCCTACTGCAGCAAATGCTTTTAGCAGTTTTTCCGATAGACTTACCTATGTAGCACAAGTTGCGCTGGCAAGGAAATTTAGCTCCAATTTTTCATTATTGGTGATGCCTTCGTATGTGCATCGAAATTTTACTGCTTTTGGCGATCAAAATGATTTGTTTGCAATGTCTGTCGGTGGACGTATAAAAATCACAAAGCGCATGGCTTTTGTAGCAGACTATACTATTCCACTTAGGGATAAGGATAAGAAAGCTTACTTTGAGACAGTTTCCGTACAAAAACTATATCATGTATTGGGCGCTGGTTTGGAGTTTGAAACCGGGGGGCATATTTTCCATTTGAATTTTACCAATGCAACAGCCATTCAGGAGTCGCAATTCATAAGCAATACCAATACTACTTGGACAAAAGGCCAATACAGATGGGGTTTTAGTATTGCTAGAAGATTCTCATTTGGTGGTAAACAGGCTGACAAATAAGTGTTTATAAGGTCTCTACAATAAACCTTTATGGATTTTACTTGTTTTAATCATCATAGAGCTGTAATTTGATTAAACAGCATAAATATGAATAGGTTAAAAACATTATTGAGCACTATATTGGTCTTTGTTGGGCTAATTGCGTTTGCTCAAACAGATAAAACAACTACTACTAAAATTGTGGAATCCAAAAATTACACTTTTGTAGCTAGATCGGTAACTCCCTTAAATACCCAGGATATTAATATGGTGATGAGTAAAATGCCTGGGGCTATGTTGGGCGGCACCATTAATCTCTCAGAAACGTATTATGAAGTGAAGGTGACACCAGACAGTGTGGTGGCTTTTCTACCTTATTACGGTAGATCTTTCACTGCACCTATTAACCAAACTGAAGGGGGAGTTAAGTTCACTTCCAAAAAGTTTGAATATAAATCAAGCAAAGGAAAAAAACGAGGCTGGAACACTGTGGTAGAAACCAAAGATGTGCCTGAAAATTATCGCTTGGCTTTTAGCATTAGTGACGAAGGTTATGTAACCCTTTCACTGAACAGCAATAATAAACAGTCTGTTTCCTATCAAGGTTATTTGAAGGAAAACGAGAGCAAGTAATTGCTCCTAACGTCATTGCGAGGCATGAAGCAATCCTATTAACTTTAAGATTGCTTCATGCCTCGCAATGACTTTTTATTTATCAGCTATTTTTTAACTTCCAGCTTTATTTCAAATAAACTTGGCCATTTTTTCCCGGTTACAAACAATCGTTTTGTTGCCGCATCATAGGCTATTCCGTTGAGTACGTTATTGCCGATTTCTTCATCTGTTTTGAAATAGTTTTTGGGTACCAATTTAGAAAGATCTACTTCTGCTTCCACCACACCCGTTTTCAGATTGATAATGACGATTCTATTGGCGCCATAAACATTGGCGTATAACTTTCCGTCAATATACTCAAGCTCATTTAATCGTTCTACAGGGCCATTATTATCGTAAACCTCAATAAATCCCTTTTCCTTATAGTTTTCAGCGTTCATTTTCCAGATACGATTAGAGCCGTCACTGCGCAACAACTGTTTGCCATCATAGGTAAGCCCCCATCCTTCGGTGCTACTCTGATAAGGAAAAGTGCTAATTTCTTTAAATGAATTGGCATCATACACCAAACCTACATTTTCCTGCCAAGTTAACACGATGATTTTATCGTTCACTTTTACAGAACCTTCTCCAAAATATTCCGGTTTCAAAGGCACGGATTTAATCGCTTTTCCACTGGTTAAATCTACCCAGCGCAATTGCGATAAACCTTTACGCCCTGTGCTTTCTAGCAACTTACCCTCTACAAAACTTAACCCCTGTGTATAAGAAGAAGTATCATGAGGGAAGGTTTTCACCAAGGTATATTTCAGTTTTTGGGGTTTTTGATTGGTAGTTAAAATAATGTTATTGGTTACCGTATCTGTTTGACCGTCCCTTTTCACAATGGCGGTTAGCATCCTATAGCCCAAAGGCAGATGCTGTGTATCTAACCAAACAAATTCCTTCGTGTTTTTCTCTGCAAATGGTTTTCCATCAACCAAATAACTGATGTTCTGCACTTCTGTTTTTTCAGGAATATCAAGTTCTATCTTAACTGGCTTACCTGTATGGAAGCTTTCGCCTTGCAAGGGGTTTTTAAAGGTGATATAATTAGCTACCTTATTATTGCAGGCAAACTGAAAAAGGGAAATACATCCTAATAAAATGACGGATATTCTACGTGTAGGGCCAAAAAGCATCTTCAATATGGGTGATGTTAAACGTGTTATTTTGGGTTAAAAGCACAGCAATGACATCAAATCTGATTTCGCCTTGATGATCCATGATTTCAATGTAAGCTTGTGCTGCTAACTCCAATTGCCTTTGTTTGGCAGTACTTACAAAATCTTCGGGCATACCAAAGGCGACCGAACTGCGTGTTTTAACTTCTATAAAGATAATGGTATTTGAGTGAAGCGCAACAATATCCACTTCGGCTTTGCCAAAAGTCCAGTTTTCATCCAAAATTTCATAGCCTTTTTGTTGGAGAAACTGTACCGCAGCTTTTTCACCAGCTTTACCTCTATCGTTGTGAAGTGCCATATAATTTAAAGGTAGAAAGTTTAAAGTTACGAGTTATGGGTCATGACTCATAATACACAACGCATAACCTTAAGCTACTTCACAATTACCGACCCTAAAAACTTTGAAATGGTACGTTCTACGTTTTTCACTTGCGCGTAGCGGCCCATCAAAATATCTTGATTGGTTACATCCTTTTCTTCTTTGATCTGGTTCATCAAATCGGTAAGCATTTTATCTACCTTACGTTTTTTAAGATGATATAAACCTCCAAGTACGGCTGCTTTAATATTCTGGCTTTCATCTTTAACGTAGATTTGGTGCTTATTCAACCAATTTTCGCTCAAACTATAAGGCGAAGTGGTTAAAGTAATTGCCAAATTGGCCATGTCTCCATCTTCACTTCTTAAAAATTGATTAATGGTTGGCAATTCGCCTTTTTCAAGTTCATTACGGTAATAATCGATTACACGTCCGCATAAATCATCATCAAAAGTTACATCACTAAGGTTTTGGATAATGAATGAACCTACGTACATATTATCTGTTTGCTCCCAAGTGGCCAATTCGTGACCAAAAGTAAGGAGCAGCCTCACAATTTCGTTCTCCTGCAAAATATCGGAACTGATTTGTTCGGTGACATTTTGCGTTGGCGCCACTGATCCTTCTTCTGCAAAAAGGTCATCGGGCGGCATATCTGGATAACCAAAACTGGATGGCTTTGGTGCTGTAGAAGCGGCCGCCTTTTTACTTTTGGCAAGTTTGATAGCGTTCAGCTCCGTAAGCAACACCCGCTCTTCAATTTCCAGCAAGTGGCTACACTCCCTTACAAACACGGAAGCCTTGATATTGTCAGGTATTTTGGCAATACTTTCTACGATATCCCTGATAATGCCTGCCCGTTTGATAGGGTCTTTACCCGCTTCGGCCAGTAAAATATTGGCTTTATACAGGATAAAATCTTGACGTTGCTCCTCAATATAGGTTTTAAATGCACCTGCACCAACCTTGTGCATATACGAATCAGGGTCATCACCGTCTGGAAAGGAAACTACTTTTACGTTTAGTCCTTCTTCCAAAATCATGTCCAATCCACGCAAGGAAGCTTTAATTCCTGCTGCATCACCATCATATAAAATGGTTACGTTTTGGGTGAACCTACTAATGAGCTTGATTTGTTCAATGGTAAGCGAGGTCCCTGATGAAGCTACTACGTTTTCAATATAGGCTTGATGGACAGCCAAAACATCGGCGTAGCCTTCTACCAAATAGCAGTTATCCTGATCGCGGATAGCTTTTTTTGCGTGGTACAAACCATACAGAACATTCGATTTGTGATAGATATCGCTCTCTGGCGAATTGACGTATTTGGGTACGTTTTTATCAGTTTTTAAGGTACGTCCACCAAAACCAATGACCCTACCGGTAAAATTGTGGATGGGAAACATGACACGGCCGCGGAACCTATCATATAATTTCCCTTTATCGTTTCTGATGGAAAGGCCTGTTTTTTCTAGGTATTCTTCGGCATGCTTGTTTTTAACTGCCTCTTGTGTAAGGGCGTCCCAAACATCAGGTGAATAGCCCAAGTTAAATTTCTTAACAATGTCTTCCCTAAAACCACGCTCTTTAAAATAGCTCAGACCAATCGCTTTGCCATCATCACTGTTCCACAGCTGCTCTTCGAAATAATTGGCTGCAAATTGTGAAACAATATAAAGGCTTTCTCTTGCACTATTTAGCTCAACTTGTTCCTTGCTTTCTACGGTTTCTTCAACCTCAATATTGTATTTGTTGGCTAAGTATTTTAGGGCTTCTGGATAAGTATATTTCTCATGATCCATTACAAAACGTACTGAATCACCAGCTACACCACATCCAAAACATTTATAGATGCCCTTGTTTACTGAAACGTGAAATGAAGGTGTTTTTTCGCCATGAAATGGACAATTGCCAATTAAGCTAGAACCACGTTTTTTAAGGTGCACGAAATCCCCAACCACTTCCTCTATACGTGCGGTTTCCTTAATTTTCTCTATGGTTTCTGCTGTAATCATTTTCCACTAATTCCTTCCTAAATGGGGCTCCAAATTTAGCAATTTATTACCACCTCACACTACAAGAAAACCTAAGATTTACAATTACACAGTATGGCACGGCATTATTTAACGAAAGGCAGCATTTGCTCCGCTACAAATAAATTACCTTGATCATTCAAGTGTACACGGTCGGTAGTTAGCACGCCTTTTTCTAAATCCTGGGTGTTATTTTTTTCTTCGTAACTACCAAAGGCTTTCCTTAAATCGCATAGCTGAAGTTTATTTTTAGCTGCAAGCTCTCTAATCCCTTCTGAATATTTATCCAATTCGGCATCCAATTCGTTGGTTCCTGTTTTTTTCTCTCCAATTACAGAAGGTGTACACAACACAATATTACTACCACCTGCCTTAATTTTGTCAATTAACGCCTGATAAAACTTGATATATTTTGGATAGTCTGTCCCGGTTCTAGAACTTTGTTTGTGCCAAACATCATTAATGCCAACGTAAATAAATACTAAATCTGGCTTTTTGGCTAATACGTCTTCTTCCAAACGCAAATAAAGATCATAAACCTTATTGCCTCCAATGCCTGCACCAATCAATTCAAATTTGTTGGTATCTACCTGCTTTTTCAGCACGTTGATGTAGCCACTTGCTTTTGTACCTCCTTGTTGGGTAATAGAGTCTCCAAAAAACACCACGCGTTTACGTTTAGATTTCATAGCAATTAGAAGAAAAATGGCACAGGCCATCACTGATAGTTTTAAAAAGGTTTTCATTCGTCAATTTTTATGTTCTAAAGTTAATTGTTTGACTGTAAATATCAACATAGCATTTATTTTCTATCTTTGGATAAATTTTTCGACCCGTACTCATGAAATTATTGGCTAAATCGTCACTTGTTTTTTTACTAACTTTTTTTTGTATCAATTTTGCTTTTGCTCAAAAGAAAAGAGCTCCTTTTACGGCGTTAGTTTTCGTTGAAGGAAACCAAAAAGTTCATGGAAAAATTACCGCCATTAATGAAACGGAATTGGTATTAGTTGATAAGAGAGATGTTTCCCACCCTGTTGCCTACGAAAAAATAAATCGCATTAAAGTTTACAAGCACCGCAGCGATGTAGGTTATGCTGTAATTACTGGTGCTTTAGCTGCAGGTACTATTGCTGCCGCACAATCTATTGACGATGCCAATGTAGCCATATTGGTTGGTGTTGGCGGTACAGCAGCGGTAGTTAGTTTAAGTATGATTTTACACAATGTAATTCATGGTGCTGAATTAAAAATAGATGCTAAGAAAGAAAAGATAGACTATAATAGTATGTTGCAGAAGTTAAGCAAGTATTTGGTTAACGATGCTTCTTTGAAACCTTAGTTACTTTCCTTTGCCCAAGCGATAGTCTTTGTGTAATACCAAAAAGCTAGCTCTTTCTTCTTTTTTAAACGGATAATCCCAATTACCTTGATAAGTGATTTTTGTAGGTAGTTTTACTTCATCAAAATAGCTCATCTCAATATTCATCTGCACATCAAAGTCGAATAGCATATTGCTGTATTTCATATCTACATAACGGCCTAGGATTTCGAAATTACGCTTATCAAAAATAGTCACCAGCTCCTTGATCATGATGCCATCTTTCGTCCATTTTGACAGATCTGGTTTCACGGAAACTTTAAAGCGATAAACTGGAATAGAATCTAAGTAGGTACCGCTGTGGAAAGCATAATCGTAATATTGGCGCATGTTTGCCGTAAAAATTTCTGTTTTGCTGCCAATAAAAGGAATTCCTTTGATGGGCCTCCCTGGGTTAAATATTAAGGTCTTTAGTTTGTCCTTATAACCTTCGTTAGTGCTTTTTTTACCCTTTCCAGTGCTTGGAGCCGAGTTAGGCACAAAATCAGTATTATAGGCGTTCATAAAGATGTAATCGAACATTTCTACCGTGTACAACTGGTATTTGCCGTTCTTTTTGTACACCTTACCGTTGTCTTCCTTCACCAGATATTCCATTTTGTATGGCCCATCATTATTGTGACGTATTTTCCGATAAATACGACCATCTACCTGATTTTTCTTATCGTAGGTAAACACTCTGTTCTCTGCAATGAAAGTATATTTTTTCATATTGCGGAAAGCTTGATAGAAACTGGTGTCGTTGATGATGGCATCGATAAAAGTTTCGATATTCAATCGTTTTGCCTTGATGTTTACTACCGAGTCAAGTGTAATGGTTTTGATGGTGTCGGGATTAAAACGAGGAATTTGCTGTGCCTTGGTTTCAACAAAGAACAGTAGCGAAAGAATAATGAAATAATATCTCTTCATGATTAAAATTAAAGCTAAAGTAAAAGGCAAATGCTTTTTACTTTAGCAATTTATATGCCTAACATTAATTTGACAAGTTAATTGCCCAATTGTTTCAAGGCTAAATAGGCCATCAAACCTGTGGAAGTCTTTAAGGCATCTTCATCAATGTCAAAATTTGGCGTATGCACTGAATAAGTTGTTCCTTTTGCCGCGTTTCCAGTTCCCAAACGATAAAAACAAGCATCAGTTACCTGCGAGTAATAGGCAAAATCTTCGGCGGCCATCCAAATATCTAAGTCTATGACGTTCTCTTTTCCAAGATATTCTTCGGCATTTGCCCTGGCATTGTTCGTTAATTCTTCTTCGTTAATTAAAAATGGATAACCTCTGTGGATATCAAAATGACAACTTCCACCCATACTTTCTGCTATACCTTCTGCCATTTTCTTCATCAGGCGGTGCGCTTCATTTCTCCACTCTTCGTTTAGCGTCCTAAAGGTTCCTTCTAGTTTCACTTCATTCGGAATTACATTGGTAGCTCCGTTGGCATTTACTTTGCCAAAAGACAGTACGGACGGCAAACGGGGATCGGCATTTCTACTTACGATTTGTTGTAGAGCCACAATAATATGGGCAGTAATCAACACAGGATCTATGTTCTGATGCGGCTGTGCCCCATGACCTCCTTTACCCGTTACAGTTACATACAATTCATCTGTAGAGGCCATGTAAATCCCTGAACGGAAACCTACTTTTCCAGTTTCTATCAAAGGCATCACATGCTGGCCAATGATGGCTTGCGGTTCTGGATTCTGCAACACGCCTTCTTTGATCATGATACTTGCACCACCCGGCAACAGCTCTTCTGCGGGTTGAAAAACCAATTTCACGGTGCCAGCAAAATCATCTTTCATTTGGTTAAGAATGTAAGCGGTGCCTAATAACGATGAGGTGTGCACATCATGTCCACAGGCATGCATCACGCCTTCATTTTTTGACTTGTATGGCTTATCGTTTGTTTCGGTAATAGGCAGCGCATCCATATCGGCACGCAAAGCGATGACTTGATTTGAAGGCTTTCCTCCAGGAATTAAGCCCACTACGCCAGTATTTGCCATTTCGGTAAATGGAATGCCCCAACTGGTCAATTTATCTTTTACATATTTCGAGGTTTCATATTCGTGAAACGATAATTCTGGATTGGCATGTATATGTTGACGAAAACCTACCACTTCATTAAAGATTTGAGCGGACAGTTCTTGTATTTTTTCTTTCATTTTTAGTTAGGTTAACTGTTGATTTGGTTAATTGGTTAATCGTGGCATTTGTTAACAATTAAACGATTAAGCAGTTTTACGATTAAACTTTATTGCTCTAATATTGGTGCGTTTATCTTTTCTCTAAAAATAAACAAAGTTGGGTAGCTGGGCCGCAGCTCATTTAGAAATTTTTGTGCTTCCAACCTGGTCCGATAATCGCCTACCCGCAGGTAATAGTTGGGTTCCTTGTACGTGATATAAGTATTCAGTTTTGGATAACTTGCCTTGAATTTAGCTTGTCCGGAAAATGCCTCACGTCTGTCGGCACCGTAATAAATTTGCACACGGTAACCCATTGAGGAAACAATGGCCGCACCTGATGGATTTGTAGTGGTTGGTCTCGCTTTGTTTAGTTCTATACGTTTTGCGATCAAACTATCTATCAAAGGATCTTTTACTACAATTACCTCACCTTTGTTTTGCGCAAAAGAAGCATAGGTTATAAATAGGGAAGAAATCAAAAATAAAATTCTCATATTCAAAGATTGCCGCGTCGTTCCTCCTCGCAATGACGAAATGTTTAGATTTGCAAAAATCGGGATTATTGCTGGGGTATACAAATGTTTAATGCCACATAAAAAAGCCCCGAAATAAATTCGAGGCTTTTAGTTATTTATTACGCATTTGCTCCGTGGCAGTTTTTGAACTTCTTACCACTTCCGCAAGGGCAAGGTTCGTTACGACCAACTGTTGCTTCTTTTCTAATTGGCTGCAAAGGCTGAGGCTCACGGGTATCTCCTACTAAATCTAAGTCAGATTCATCACCGTATTCCTGTTTTGTAGCATTCAACTTAGGTTGGGGTTTTGGAGCAACCGCTTCCCTTACCTGCTCTGCTTCTTGCTGCATTGGAATACCACCTTTAAACAAGAAACTTACTACCTCTTTGTTCACTACATTAAGCATGCTTTTGAACAAGTTGAAAGCTTCCATTTTATAGATGATCAATGGGTCTTTTTGCTCGTAAACGGCATTTTGCACTGATTGCTTCAACTCATCCATTTCACGCAAGTGCTCTTTCCAACTATCATCAATTAAGGCCAATACGATAGTCTTCTCAAATGATTTAGTGATTTCTTTACCATTATTCTCGATGGCTTTTTTAAGGTCCACAGGAACTTGGATGTAGCGCATGCCATCTGTAAAAGGAACCACAATCTGCTCAATCACATCACCTCTATCAGCAAAAACTTGCTGCAACACTGGCATGGCTTGGTTGACTACCGCTTCTGATTTACGGATGTAGAAAGTAGTTACTTCTTCAAACAGCTTATCCGTTAAATCATGGATTTTCTTGCTATTGAATTCCTGCTCGGTAATCTCAGTATCAACCGAGAAATTCTTGATCACTTCGAGCTTAAAGCCTTCGTAGTTAGATTCTTCTTTGTATTCGGTAACAATATCTTCGGCGACATCAAAAATCATGTTGTTCATGTCTACGTCCAAACGCTCGCCAAACAAGGCATTACGACGCTTAGCGTAAATTACCGAACGTTGTGAATTCATCACGTCATCGTACTCTAACAAACGCTTACGTACACCAAAGTTGTTCTCTTCTACTTTCTTCTGTGCTCTCTCAATCGAATTGGTGATCATAGAGTGCTGAATTACTTCGCCCTCTTCGATACCCATACGCACCATGATGTTAGAAATACGCTCTGAACCGAATAAACGCATCAAGTTATCTTCTAATGATACAAAGAACTGCGAAGTACCTGGGTCACCTTGACGACCTGAACGACCACGCAACTGTCTGTCTACACGACGAGACTCGTGACGCTCTGTACCAATAATGGCCAAACCTCCAGCTTCTTTTACACCCGGGCCCAATTTAATGTCGGTACCACGACCAGCCATGTTGGTGGCAATGGTTACCTGCCCTGGTTGACCTGCTTCAGCCACAATATCAGCCTCTTTTTGGTGCATTTTCGCGTTCAGTACATTATGCTTGATCCCTCTCAATTTTAGCATACGGCTTAGCAATTCCGAAATCTCTACTGAAGTAGTACCCACCAATACCGGACGACCCACTTCGGTTAGTTTTACGATTTCTTCTGCTACGGCATTATATTTTTCCCTAACGGTACGATAAACGTAATCTTGGGCATCTTTTCTAGAAATAGTTCTGTTGGTAGGAATTTCTACTACGTCTAATTTATAAATTGACCAGAACTCGCCTGCTTCCGTAGTGGCTGTACCCGTCATACCACAAAGTTTGTGGTACATACGGAAGTAGTTTTGCAAGGTAATGGTGGCATAAGTTTGCGAAGCATCTTCTACTTTCACATTTTCTTTTGCCTCAATCGCTTGGTGTAATCCATCAGAGTAACGACGGCCCTCCATAATACGACCAGTTTGCTCATCTACAATCTTTACTTTACCTTCATCAAGGATATACTCAGTATCTTTTTCAAATAAAGTGTAAGCTTTTAATAATTGGTTGATAGAGTGAACACGCTCTGCCTTAACTGCATAATCACGCATCAAAGCATCTTTTTGAGCAATTTTCTCTTCGTTGCTTAGGTTAGATTTTTCAATTTCGGCAATTTCTGTACCTACATCTGGCAATACGAAGAAGCTTGGGTCTTCACCTTGTTGGGTAATCAATTCGATACCTTTTTCGGTTAATTCTACCTGATTGTTCTTCTCATCGATATGGAAAAATAACTCGGCATCTACTTTAGGCATGTTCTTAGATTGATCTGCCATGTAGTAGTTTTCCGTTTTAAGCAAAGTTTGTTTGTTATTACCTTCACTTAAAAACTTGATCAAAGCTTTATTTTTAGGTAAACCACGGTGGGCACGCAATAATGCCAAACCACCTTCGCCTTCTTCAGTACCTACATTACCGCCATTAATTAAGGTTTTTGCGCTATTTAAAGCTGACTGCACATAAGCCTTTTGCGCATTTACCAAACGCTCAATGCGAGGCTTCAACTCATGGAACTCATGCTGATCACCAAAAGGAACTGGACCTGAAATGATCAATGGCGTACGGGCGTCGTCAATTAAAACTGAATCGACCTCATCCACCATCGCAAAATGCAATTTGCGTTGTACCAATTGCTCTGGTGTTTGCGACATATTGTCACGCAAATAGTCGAAACCAAACTCGTTGTTAGTACCGTAGGTAATATCCGCTAAATAAGCTTTTCTTCTTTCTTCTGAGTTTGGTTGGTGTTTATCGATACAATCTACACTTAAACCATGGAACTCGAATAATGGACCATTCCACTCCGAGTCACGACGGGCAAGGTAATCGTTTACCGTTACAATGTGTACGCCTTGCCCAGCCAATGCATTTAAATAAGCAGGTAAGGTACTCACCAAGGTTTTACCCTCACCCGTAGCCATCTCTGCAATTTTACCGCTGTGCAACACCATACCACCAATTAACTGTACATCGTAGTGTACCATGTTCCAAGCCACTTGCGTACCTGCGGCATCCCATTTGTTCGCCCACAAAGCTTTATCACCAACAATTTTTACGTTGTTCTTTTTGGTAGCTAGCTCTCTGTCAAACGCTGTAGCAGTTACTTCTAAATTTTCGTTTTCACTTAAACGACGTGAAGTTTCTTTTACCACAGCAAAAGCCTGAGGCAGTATTTGCTGTAATACTTTTTCTAGTTCTACATTACGTTCTTTACCTAGTGCATCAACTTCATCGTATAAATTGGTTTTTTCCTGCAATGAAAGTTCAGGGCTTTCTGCTTGTGTTTTTAAACCGTTAATTTTTTCGTCAATGCTGGCCAATGCCGAAGCAATGGTTGCTTTAAATTCAATGGTCTTATTTCTAAGCTCATCGTTACTTAATGAAGATAGTTTTGCATACTCCTCATTAATTTGGGCTACAACAGGCTGTAGCGCTTTTATATCTCTTTCTGATTTGCTTCCAAATATCTTGGCTAAAAATCCTAACATGCTTTATTTACTTAATTGCTTTATTGTTAAATTGATTAATTGTTGAAAATTGATATTCACGCTTTCAACAATCGTAATTTGTAAATCTAAAATCGTAAATCGATACACAACAACCAAGCCATTGAACCGCAGTATGACAACTTGGCTTTGTAATATTTCTTTTTCGTAGGGATTACGACTTTGTAAATGAAGAACATTTTAGCTAGGGGCTATTGTTCCTTGGATTTTCTAACGTAACCGAATAAGCGATAGGTTGATTACGGACGTTGTATTTAATGCAGTTTTCGCTAGAAAGCACCCCTATGGCGCTCAACTGATTATTTGATAAAATAAAGTGTGGCAGGTCCTGCAAATCCTGTATAGAGCGGATCGAAGTTTGCTCTGAAGTAGTTTGCTGTTTGGCACAATATCGCTCTGTTAAATAACGAGTCCCTTCCACACGATCGGCTTTGGCCAAGTGCGAAAGGCTGAAAAATACTAGCGATATGGTGACAAGATGCCTCATTATTGCGGCAAATCTAGTTTTATTCTTTTATAATCAGAAATTTGATTTCTGGAGAAGGAGCTTTTAGCCATAGTTCAACTCTGCATTTTAACCAATTCCAATGATTTCCCATTCGTTTTCATTGCCTAGGGAGCACTTGACTTGATAAATACTCACCTCCTTCCTAGCAACACAACCTTGTTTTTGCTTTGTTAGCTGATTTAACTGAGCTGATTTAATTTTTTATGTCCCTCGTAAGCAGAAAGCAATATCTTTGCGATATGAATATCTTACTAATAGGTTCTGGCGGAAGAGAATGTGCTTTTGCCTGGAAATTAAGCCAATCGGAAAAATGCGACAAACTGATCATTGCCCCGGGTAATGCAGGTACTGCCAATTACGGAAAAAATGTAAACATTAATCCAAACGATTTTGAAGCAGTGAAAGCACTTGCTTTAAAAGAACAAATTGACATGCTGGTAGTTGGTCCGGAAGAACCTTTAGTGTTAGGTATCCATGATTTTTTTGTAAATGACGAAGAGTTGGCCCACATTCCAGTGATTGGCCCTAAAAAGGAAGGTGCCGTATTGGAAGGAAGCAAAGATTTCTCCAAACAATTTATGGAGCGCCATAACATCCCAACCGCAAAATCTAAATCATTTACCAACGAAAACTTAAACGAGGGCTTAGCTTATCTAGCTCAACATACTCTACCTATTGTATTAAAAGCTGATGGGCTTGCTGCAGGCAAAGGCGTATTGATCATCGACAATCACCAAGAAGCGCAGGACGAGCTCAGATTGATGTTAGATGGCAAATTTGGAAAAGCCGGCTCTACGGTAGTGGTGGAAGAGTTTTTAACCGGCATTGAATTATCAGTGTTTATTTTAACAGATGGAAAAAACTACGTGACTTTGCCAGAGGCAAAAGATTATAAACGTATTGGTCAAGGCGATACTGGCTTAAACACTGGTGGTATGGGTTCGGTTTCCCCTGTTCCCTTTGCTGATGCCGCTTTCTTAAATAAAATTGACGAACAAATCATTAAACCTACCGTAGATGGACTAGCTAGCGAAAGCATAGACTACACCGGTTTTATCTTTTTCGGTTTGATCAAAGTAGGCGAAGATCCTTATGTAATTGAATACAACTGCCGTATGGGTGATCCTGAAACAGAAAGTGTTATCCCAAGGATAGAAAATGACTTACTTGAACTCTTTATCGCTAGTAGCAAAAAAGAACTGGGCAATTATCAAATCAACATCAGCCCTAAAAATGCGGCTACCGTTATGATTGTAGCGGGCGGGTATCCTGGAGAATATGAAAAAGGGAAAGCCATTTCTGGTTTAGAAAACATTAGAGATTCTTACGCTTTTCATGCGGGCACTACATTGGATGGTGGCGTTGTAAAAACAAATGGCGGTAGAGTTTTAGCCATTAGCAGCGTAAAAGACACCCAATTCGAAGCACTACAAAGCGCTACCGCTGATGCTGCCAGAATATATTTCGATGGCAAATACTTTAGAGAGGATATTGGCTTCGATTTGATATAATATTCTCAATTTGAGGCAATAATTTCTCACTTATCAACATTTATTCGTAAACTTGTGGTTACAAGGTGCGATTATCCACATCCCGATTAGGTCTATCGCTGTAGCACTGGTCGGGATTTTTTTTATTACAGCTACCCTATTTGGCTAATTGGCACGTTTTTTTGTTACAAAAACAGAACGATATAACTGTAACTTGACCAACAACCTAAATAAACCTTTTTATTACGCTTTCCTACTAGGACTGCTCATGCTCCCTTTTTTAGGCTTTTCGCAGCAAGAACAGCCTAAAAGGGTCACAGTAGTAGTTACGGCCAAAGAGATTGCTCCTCAAAAGGAAGTAGTTCAACTTCCTGCAGACAATATTCCCGTTACCATTAACAGCAAACCCAAAGGCGTATTCAAGAAGAAAAACCCTACTTTTAACAACAGTAAAACAAAAACTGCGGCACCCGCCAAAGTTCAGCCAGAGAAGGCAATTATCTCTAGTTCTAAAGTAGTGGCTACGCCAAAACCAAAAAGCAAAACTCCCATAAAGGAAAATGCGCCCATTAAAACAACCGTAAAACCTAGCAATACAACGAAACCCACAGCTACCGCTCCAACAAAAAAACAGGAAGTTGTTGCAAAAGCTAAACCTGTTGCCCAACCCAAAACGGAGCAAAAAGAAACTGAAAAAGAAATAGCGTCGCCTGCCCCTATTACTAGAGCAACTACACCAGTTCCCAACGAGAAAGTGAATGAAGCATCAAACAATGATAATGATGCCCTTGTTAAGGCTGATCAAAATAGCGACACTCCCCAACTATCTCCAGATGGACAAACAAATGCTACTAGCTATATCTGGATTGGTATTTTCTTGATCATTGCAGGTGTTGTACTAGGCCTTCTGTTTGGCAAGCCAGCATTCCTTATTTCTTTTGTAGGAGTTGTTTTTGTGGCTCTGGGAATGATTATATAAACACCTTTTTTACTCCCGCACACAAAGAGAGACATTGAGCAAAACAACTCAAACTTGACTACTCATAATAGACAAAAAATAACGCTCTATGTGATCGATTTCTTTTTAATACAGCCCTAGTGGATAAATGAACCACATAGGCACATAGCAAATCCAATTTTATTAAAAAGATTTTCGGTTTATCTTTCTTAAACAGTATCCGCTATATTCATAAAATAACTCTCCTATGTGGTTATATTATCTCTTTAAACCACATAGCAAATTCAATAGCGTTAGAACTAGCTATTAGCATGACAGACATCTTACCATAAAAAAAAGCTCCCACTTTTATCAAATGGGAGCCCTTCGTTTATTTCAATGTAATCTTATTTTGTTTTTTTATCTAAAACTTCAGCAAGTTTTTTGTGCAATGCACCACCTCTTAAGTCTTTTGCGATAATTTTACCACTTGGATCAACTAAGAAGTTTGCAGGAATACCTCTAATGCCCCAAGCTGTAGACACTTCATTTGCCCAACCCTGCATGTCTGATACATGTGTCCAAGTTAATTTATCATCTTCCACAGCTTTCAACCACTGTTCTTTGGTTGTTTTAGTGTTACCACCATCCAAAGAAACACCTAAAATAGTAAAGTTTTTATCTTTGAACTTAGCAAAAGCTTCCACTACATTTGGGTTTTCTTGTCTACATGGACCACACCATGAAGCCCAGAAATCAATCAGTACATATTTACCTTTGAAATCAGATAATTTTACTGCTTTGCCATTTGGATCATTCTGTGCAAAGTCCATTGCCATTACACCTACTGCAGTTTTTTTAGTGGCTTCAATAGTCTTAGGGATACTCTGTCCAGTTTTAGTTGCTTTTAATTCAGGTGAAAGTGCTGCATATAATTTTTCAACCTCACCCACTACCTTATCATTTGAAGCTAGAGCCCCCAACTGAACTAAACTGATATATGATTGTGGATTGCTTTTAACAAAACTTAAATAAACAGGTGTTTTTTGGTCTCTAACGGCATTGTATTTCTCCATAAAAGCATCCATTACGGCATCATCTTCTTTTTGCTCTTTGGTGAATTTAGCATATTCCTCATTAAGTGCTTTTTCCTTTTCAGTAAAAGGTTTTAGCAAAGCGTTCAATTTTGCATTATCAATATTTACCGGAGAACCACCAGCCACTGACGATTTTAAGCTATCAGCACTGTTTATGGTGATATTTCCTGGCTCAATATATAACGCTGTGTAGTCCATATTACGAGTATTAGCCCCTTTTTTATATGGATTTACGTTATTGAACAAATTACCCATTACTGGAGAAGTTACTTTGCCTTTGAACTCAAACGAGCCATTGCTAACAATAGCAGAGTCAGTTAGTCGCTGACCATTTTCAGCATAAACAAGGTATATTTTTTTACCATTAGCTACAGATTTTGCTGCACCCTTTAAGGTAAAATCTGATTGTGCCATTAATGCCATAGGAGCAAGCAATAAGGCAGAAAGAATTACTTTTTTCATTGTTTAAAGTGTTAGTGATATAAGGTTCCTAAAGAACTTATTCTTTTAGTATAATAAGTTGTTAATCAAATATACGAATATCTAAGTTTTGTTGGCTAATTCTTAGATAAGTTTTTGATAAGTGCGCCACCATAGGTCGGGCATTTCACCTTTAACAGCAGTATTGTAGTCATCGTAACGACAAGGGACTAGATGGAATCGCTCATTTTTCGAGCCATTTGCTGGATAAGGCACTTGCATCCACCATCGGTCAGATTTTTTACTCTTCACAAAATTCACTTCAGTGGCTCCATCATTCACCGTGGCTCTGTAAATGATATATTGCGACTTGGGTGTCAACGGAAAATCTTTCTTTCTAGCATAATATCCGTCTACAAAATACCATACCATTTGTGATAGTAACATCGCCGTTTGGCCGCCCTTATCAAAAGCCGGGTTAAATTCGTAAAAACCAATAGAAGTCAGTTTATCGCTCATCCCTGCATATCGAGCAATACGGCAAGCATCTTCACCATAAAAACCATTTGGCACCATATTCATGTTACCACAGGCATCGCTAGAACGAATAGCCCCCATATCAAAACTTACCATGTTGGCATTGCGGATTACGGGCTCTGAAACAGATAAATCCGAAACAAATTCACCCAAACGGTGCACATCAAAATAAAGCTTGTCCATTACACGCAGGCTATCCTGACTTACGAAATAAGTTTGATAGCCCATATTGCTATAGTTGAATAGATAGTTAGGCTGATGCAAGAATATCTTACTTAAATAGCTTTGCGAAGTGGTAGCCACGCCTTCGGAATCATCTTCGTCTATATCAAAACGATTATCTACCACCAGTAAATCTACTTTTTGCTCCAAATTTTCGTAGCCCATATATTGTGCATAGGTCAAATCCTGCCCTCCACCAATAATAATGGGAACAATGTTCAGTTTCACCAACTCAGAAACTACCATTTTTAGCGCAAAATAGGTATCTGAAATTTCTTGTCCGGCAATGATATTTCCTAGGTCTACGATCTTGGTATTTGCCTGCCCTTCGTTAAGCAGATAAAATTGTTCACGGAAATAATCAGGAGCTAAAGAGCAACCATTGTTATGTACGGCACCCCTATCGTCCTTTACACCTAAAATAGCCAAATCATATTTGCCTTCTTCCAATTCTGGAAAAGTGTCGGTAAAAAATTCTACTTTCATCCCCAACTGACTGGTAAAGAAACCTTTTTTAGGTGTAAATTTTTCTGGGTCTATTGGCGAAAAAAAATCAGACAAAGTCATAAAGCTATTTAAATGTTTGCCCCCAAATATCTATTTTTGGGCGCATATATTAAGAGCCTGTTTAAAATTATGTTTTAAATATGCCTTGTTTCGCTAAAAAGCAGGCTCTAACATCCTTAAAAAAATGAAATGATACTTGTTACAGGCGCTACGGGTTTTTTAGGAGCAGAATTGGTAAAGCAACTGACCGACAAAAATTTGGCGGTAAGGGCCATCAAAAGAAATGGCTCAACCATTCCCGCCCTGCTTAAAAATAATCCATTGGTGACCTGGTATTTGGCCGACGTGAATGAGACCGAAAGCCTTGCCGACGCTTTTGAGGGCATTACTCAAGTATATCATTGTGCGGCAACGGTGTCATTCAATCCAAAAGATAAACCCCAGCTTTTTAAAATCAATATTGAAGGTACAGCCAACATCGTTAACCTTTGCTTGGAAAACAATGTGCGCTTATTGCATGTAAGCTCTATTGCAGCATTGGGAATTGCCAAAGAAGGGCAGCTCATTACCGAAAAGCATTTTTGGGAATATGACCCCAAAGCACACAACTACGCCATTTCAAAATACGAAGGTGAAATGGAGGTTTGGCGTGGCATAGCCGAAGGGCTAGATGCGGTAATTGTAAATCCAGCCGTAATTATTGGTAAAAATGCTGGCTACAATGGCAGCGGCGCTATTTTTAAATTAGTAAAGGACGGACTTAGGTTTTACACTGATGGTGCTACGGGCATTGTAGATGTGGAAGATGTAGCCAAAGCGATGATTTTGTTGATGGACAGCGAAATTACCGCCGAACGTTTTACTTTGAGTGCCGACAACCTGCATTACAAAGATTTTTTCGCACAAATTGCACAAGGTTTTGATATTAAAGCGCCATCCATAGCCGCTAAGCCTTGGATGTTGGGCATTGCATGGAGAGCCGCCAAACTGGCTTCAGTTTTTACAGGCAAGGCTCCCGACCTCACCAAAGATGCCGCCCGAAGCAGCTTTAACCTTAGCTATTATAGCAACCAAAAAATAAAAGATACCCTAAACTTCGAATTTAAACCCCTATACCAAAGTATTGCCGACGTATGCAATGCCTTGAAATAAACTCCAGATGAAACAGCAGAACTTTTACATCATTGATTTTGACAGCACATTTACTCAAGTTGAAGCCTTAGACGAACTAGCCCGAATTTCCTTAGCCAAACACCCAGAGCGTGAAGCTATTTATCAAAAGATAGAGGATTACACCAATTTAGCCATGGAAGGCAAACTATCGTTTTCGGAAAGTTTGGCCCAACGTGTAAAATTGCTCGAAGCCAATGAAGAGCACCTGCAAAAGCTCATCAAGCATTTGAAAAAGAAAGTATCAAAATCTTTTTCCCGCAATGCGGATTTCTTTAAAAAACACGCCGATGAGGTGCTGATTGTTTCAGGTGGTTTTAAGGAGTTCATCACACCAGTAGTAAGCCAATACCACATCAAAAAGGAAAACATTTACGCCAACACCTTTGTAACCACGGGCGATGGCAAAATTATAGATTACGACCATGCCAATCCACTAAGTGAGGAAGGCGGCAAAGTAAAACTGATGCAGCAACTGAACCTGCAAGGCGATTTGTATGGTATTGGTGATGGTTATTCTGATTTTCAGCTTCGAGAAAGCGGTTTGATTAAAAAATTCTATGCTTTCACGGAAAATATTGCCAGAGAAAGCATCGTCACCAAGGCCGACCATGTTACGCCAAGCTTTGACGAGTTTTTATATGTAAACAATTTGCCAAGGGCCATATCTTACCCAAAAAACAGGATTTTATGCTTGGTGATTGGAGATGTACCTGCGGAAACCATTAATTTCCTTAAAAAAGATGGCTTTTCCATCCGTCATAAAACTGAATTTGAAGAGAAATATGTAGCTGATGTAGGCATGATGATTTTAGCCAACGGCGAAAAAATTGAAGAAGAAAAGCTGAAAAGAGCGGTCAAGCTAAAAACCATTGGCTATTTGGGCAATGCCAAAAATAAGTTCTCGTTACAAACCTGTAACGAAATGGGGATAGTTGTTTTCGATGATGCCAAGGCTAATCCGAGAAACTCATTGTTTATACCAAAACGTGTGGCAGATTTCATGAATAAGGGCACTACTTACTTAAGCTGTAACTTCCCTAACTTGCAATTGCCTGCCATTGATAAATCGCACCGATTGATCCACATCCATAAGAACGTGCCTGGCATTATGGCAAAGATCAATACTATTTTTGCCAAGCACAACATTAATATTGTAGGACAGTTTTTAATGACCAACAGTACCATTGGCTACGCTATTACCGACATCAATACGGAGTACGATAAGCAATTGTTCAAGTCATTGAAGAAAATTGAACATACCATAAAGTTCAGGGTATTGTATTAACTTTAATAAAATACACTTTGACAATCTTTTGGAGATTGTCAAAGTTGAATAATAAATGTTACATATAAGCCAATTCTACTACCTATGGCAAAAGAGGAACATTACTACACTAAATTTGAAAGTGGAAAATTTTATCATGTTTATAATCGAACTATTGATAAAAAGAAAATGTTCATTAACAGCGACAACTATTTTTTCTTTTTAAAAAAGTTCTCTCGCTACCTTAACGAACTTGTTGAAGTTTATGCCTATTGTTTACTTGACGATCATTTCCATTTTTTAATTAGAATTAAAGAAAATGACAATTCTAGTCTGCATGATATAATAAGCAAACAATTTCGATTATTATTTCAAAGTTATGCGCTGGCTTTTAACAAACAACATTCTAGAGTTGGCACACTCTTTCAAACACCATTTAAAAGGGCTCTAGTGCATGAACAGTCACATCTCTTTCATTTGATATATTATATCCATAATAATCCTGAAAAACATCAATTGACTAATGATTTCAGAAAATGGCAATGGAGTTCCTACCTGAGTTTCTTTAGTGAGAAACCTACTTTATTAAAAAGAGAAACAGTCATAGACTGGTTTGGAAACATCAATGAATTTTCAATCTTTCATGAAAAAGAAATAGGTCATTTTTTTGTATTTGATGATTTTTAATTGAATAACTTTGACAATCTTTGAAAGATTGTCAAAGTATCAATATATGCCTTCTTCATCGCGGATACGGATTTCCAATTTTACGCTTATCATCGATAGGCCAAGTTAGTTATTGTCTTTTAAAACAGATACTGCAGAAATTAATTCCTCCCCCTACCCCCTCCAGGGGGACATACAGTCGTAAATAATATGTTGCCTATTTTTGGGAGAGGCAATCAAATACTTAAAAGACAAAACAAATGGAACTTACTCCACAAATCAAAGAAAAACTAACCCTGCTTCAAGAAAAATACGAAGCCATGGGCCAGGATATGGTCTCTTACCTTGATGGCCTTTTATATGCAGACTTCCTCACCTACTGGGACTACATTCACTTGGATACTTTGCTGAGCTTGCAAAGCCCAAAAACACCTTTCCCTGATGAGGAAATTTTCATCATGTACCATCAGATTACGGAGCTCTATTTCAAGTTATCCCTTCATGAATGCAAACAAATTGCAACGCATGAAAATTTAACCGCCAAGTTTTTCACCGAACGTGTGAAAAGGATCAACGCTTATTTCAATGCACTCACCACCTCTTTTGAAGTGATGGTGAATGGCATGGAAAAAGAACAGTTCTTGAAATTCCGCATGTCGTTATTACCTGCCAGTGGTTTTCAGAGTGGGCAGTACCGCATGATTGAAATATCAGCTACGGATTTTAGCCAACTGGTAGACAAAAGCAAAAGAGAGGAACTTACTAAAGCCAGTATTGAAGAAAAATTTGAATACATCTATTGGAAATTCGGTGCCACCGAACTAGCCACGGGTAAACAAACTTTAACCCTAAAACAGTTCATCAATAAGTATGCGGCTCAATTTTTAGCATTGGCCCAAGAAAGAGAGCATAGCAATTTCACTTCACTTTATAAAAAATTAGAAGCAAAAGGGGAAGATTTAAGTGAATTGGCAGAAGAGTTACGCAAACTTGATCTTTACGTTAATGTTGAATGGCCTTTGTCGCATTACAAATCGGCAGTAAGATACTTAGAAAAAGACCCTGTAGATATTGCCGCTACTGGGGGCACCAACTGGCAAAAGTATTTACCTCCCCGTTTTCAAAAAAGAATTTTCTATCCCTTCTTGTGGACTGAAGAACAGATGGATGAATGGGGAAAAGGATGGGTACTTAGTGTGTTGCAAACACTAAAAAACAAACATTAAATCTTTGCAAAAGCTTAAAAAACACTTGATTTTTAGTACTTTTGCAGCAAATAAACACAAGGCAGCCTGAAAAAAGGAAATCAAATTCAGGCCTTCCTTAAAAAATGTTATAAAATGACCGAAACATTAGACATCAAAGTAACAAAGGTTGAGCAAACTCGCCTTACCGTTACTGATTTTTCGCAATTGCCATTCGGTAAAGTATTTACCGACCACATGTTTTTGTGCGACTATCAGGATGGTGAATGGAAAAATCCAAGAGTAGTTCCTTATGGTCCAATCCCTATGAGCCCTGCCATTTCTGCCCTGCACTACGGACAGGCTATTTTCGAAGGCATCAAAGCCTATCGACTGCCTGATGGTAAAATCAGCATCTTTAGAGCGGACAAGAACTTCCTGCGTTTCAATAAATCGGCAAAAAGAATGGCTATGGCCGAAGTTCCTGAAGAAATTTTCATGCAGGGAATGGCTACGCTAATTAATATTGATGAGAAATGGGTACCTGCCCAAGAAGATTACGCTCTTTATATTAGACCAGTAATGTATGCTACTGATCCTTATCTAGGCGTTAAAGCTTCAGATACTTATACCTTCGGTATTTTAACTACCCCTACTGGAAAATATTATAATAAGGCTTTAAGGGTTAAAATCGAGACTGAATTTACCCGTGCTGATGATGGTGGTGTAGGTTTTGCTAAAACTGCAGGCAACTACGCTCGTTCACTATATCCTTTTGAGGTAGCTAAACAAGAAGGTTTCGACCAATTGATTTGGACCGATGCTCAAACTCATGAGTTTATTGAGGAAGCTGGAACAGCGAACCTAATGTTTGTTATTGATGGTAAATTAGTTACTCCAGCAGTGCGAACTACTGTTTTAGATGGTGTAACTAGAGATACTATTATCCAATTAGCTAAAGCTGATGGCATTGAAGTAGAAGAAAGAAGACTTTCAGTAAAAGAAATTATTGAAGGTATTGAAAGCGGCAAATTAACCGAGGCTTTTGCTGCCGGAACTGCTGCTACCGTAACTCATATTGGCCAGATCAATTATCAAGGTAAAGATTACACCTTAACTGATCCTGCTACTAGAGCCATTTCTAATGGCATCGCTAAAAAGCTAAATGATATTAAATATGGTTTAGCTCCAGATACTTTTGGTTGGAATTGGGTGATTTCTTAATCTCTTTTTCTGACAAAAAATAAAAGCCCCGCAATGCGGGGCTTTTTTATTAATGGTTGAGCGCTATTGTTTATCCCACCAAACTCTACCTTTTAAATTATCGCCTCCCGTAACCGCAGCTGCAGCTTCACGATAATTTGCACCATTTTTAGCCGCTTCCTCCACCGGATATGGAAACCGGCGAGGAATAGTCCCGTTAGTTGCATTACCAGGGAAAACCACTGGTGTTAATGCTGGGAAACCGGTTCTTCTCCAGTTGCTCCAAGTTTCATAAAAGTCTAGTTGTATGCTACTTTGTAGCCAATATTGTGTATTAATTTGTTGTAGACCAGTTCCCGCATTATAAGCATTTGCTAATAAATAAGTATCTGCAGCAGCTCCCGCAATGGTCATGCTTGCATCGTAAGGAGCCAAACCCGTAATACCCGCTTTTACGCCATTATTAAAATGCGTAGCTGCACTACCGCCTATATTCCAACGCTGAGCTGCTTCTGCAAGCAATAATTCTGTTTGGGCATATGACAGGATGAAGGTGACGCCATTTCTTTTCAACATATTTGGATGCGGTGAAGAATAATCGGGCATAGTGGTATAAAAAGGATCAGAGCTGATATTTTGGCTAGGTACGCTACTTAAATCTTTACCGTTAGGCATCCCCTTTTGCACTAGTGGATTGGCGTCAAAACTTGCATTTTGGTCTTTTGAACCATCGCTCAAATATAATTTGGTTACTGCTACCTTGCCCAGACGAGGGTCTGCAGTATTTTTTAGCAGGTCAATAAAGGTTTTAGACCATTTTACATAATAGTGCTCTTGCCCACCGTCACCTAAAAGCACTTGGCTATTTCTGTTTTGAGTTACCCTTGCACCGCTCACGTCATGTGTAAGGATTGCATCATCGGCACTAGAAGTTAGTGTTTTGCCGATTGCTTTGGTTGCGTAAGTTTTCGCGGTATTTTCATCTACTTTTACTAAACGCATGGCTAAACGCAGCAGGAATGAATTGCCAAAACGTTTCCATTTTTCAATATCTCCTTTATAGATCACATCTCCAGCAATTTTATCTCCGGAGGCATTCAAAGCATTGGTAGCTTCATCTACTTCTTTCAGCAAGTCTGTATAGATGGCTTGTTGCTTATCGTATTTTGGTGTATAGTTATTGGTATAATAGCCTTGGCCAGCCTGCGAGTAAGGAATGTCGCCATACAAATCTGTTAATCGGGCAAAAATAACCGCTTTCCAAATACGAGCTACATTATACAGGTTGCTATATTTGGCGTTACCTTTGGTAAATTCCACCACGTCTACGATTGGGCGTACTTGTTCAATATAGGCGCCTACATCACCATTACCCCAATAAGCAGCAGTATAGCCTTCATTTAACATATATTTATCACCTGCCCAATAGCTCACAACAGTAGACAGTCCCTGCATCATGGTTGAGCAATAAATCAGATTTCCTCGCCAAGTGTCGTAAGAAAAATCGATGCTGCCTGTGTAAGTTAATTGTGCTGTAGATAGTGTATAATTTGGGTCGAAGCTACTTGGCCCATATGCTACCGGATCGGTATTGATATCCTTGAAATCCTTGGTACAACCTGCGCCAAGAAACAATACAAAGATCGCTAGCAAACTATATTTATTAAGAATGTTCGTTTTCATGTCAATCGTTTTTTTAGGTTTAAAACTTAACGTTTAGGTTTAATCCAAAGGTTCTAACAGGGGGAACACCTCCCAATTCAAGACCAGGGAAAGTTGCATTGTAGCTAGATTCTGGATCGATGTTATCGGTCTTTTTCATTAAAATAGCCAAGTTTCTTGCAACGAAGCTCACATTAAGTCCCTGAATTTTGTTGTTGAACAGTTTACTTGGAAAAGTATAACCAAGGACAATTTGTCTTAGCTTGATAAAGCTGGCATCTTGCACAAAACGAAAGGAGGTATTGTTTGCGGTATTTTCATAGTACTTAGCGGCAGTAACATTTCCTGGAGCATCTAAAGCTTCTCTGTTAGCCAAGGTAGATTGGTGCAGACCAAAAATATAACCATAGTAATCGGTAGCAGAAAATATTTTACCGCCCCATTTACCATCAATTAAAACAGAAAGGTTAATGCCTTTATAGTTAAACTCATTATTCCAGCCCGCAAACCATTTATTAAATGCTGAGCCATAAGATTTCAACTCTCCTCTATCGGGACCATTAACTGTTTCTACAATTTTGCCATTGGCATCGTACTTATAATCATGAGCTACCACTTGGAAAGCAGCCTTACCGGGTATATTTTGTAGAAAACCTACACCTGACCTCGAGGTTGCCAATGGTTGTACAGGTAAGCCATCAGCTAGAGATAATACAGTATTATCATTATAGGATGCATTTAGTGAAGATGTCCACATAAAGTTTTGTGTTTTCACTGGCTGCCCCGATAATAACATCTCCCAACCTTTATTTTCTATTTCTCCAGAGTTTAAAACCGCACCCGCATAGCCCGTAGTACTAGAAGTTGGCACTTTAATAATTTCATTTTTAGAGCGTTTTTTGTACCAAGTTAAATCTAAATTTAATCTACTATTTAGAAAGCGGAGCTCTGTACCAAACTCTAATTCTGACGCTTCTGAGGCAATTAGAGAAGAATTCGGTACTTCTCTATTTTTGATAATACCTAATGGAGAATTGTTTAAATTTTGGCTCATAAAATCGTAATTCAGAGCAGTTTGATAAGGATCAGTTGCCTGGCCCACTACAGCATAACCTGCACGTAATTTACCAAAATTCAATACAGAAGGTTTCCAAAGTTCTGTGAATACAAAAGAAGCATTTACCGAAGGATAAATAATATATAACTTATTGTTCTTAACAGGCGTAGCTAAAGTACTGAACCAATCAGAACGAGCGCTTCCAGTTAAATAAAACCAATCTTTATAGGTAAACTCCAAAGTGCCATAAACAGATTGGGTTTCTGAATGGTTCTCACTATATTCTACAGATTTGTTTTTAGCATTTTTGATATTGTAAACACCAAAAACAGCGAAGTCTGTGCCGTTGTTAGTAGTTTGGGCGATATCAGTTTTACGATAACTTGCACCCAAATTTGGCGTTAAGAAAAAATCATCTGCAAGAGTAAAAGTTTTACCTACCAATATATCGGCGTTGATATCTGAGAACTTGGTCGACTGCTCCGCAATTTTACCATTGGCATAGTAACCAGTTCCGGAAGGTACCACATTTTTATAAGTATCATTATAACTATCCTGACCTGTCCTACCCTGTATAAACAAGCCGTTATCAAAGGTATATTTGGCAGTGACTGAACTAAATAGGCGATTACGCTTCGTATTGTTCACAAACTCATAAGCGGCAAACCATGGATTAGTGGCATACACGTTACCCGTATTATATAGTTTTTCACTTTGATCTGCATTTCGCCAAGGCTTCAAACTGTTAATATTAATACTGGTTGGCAAAAATATGGCGTTATAATTAGCATTACCGGCACCATCAGAAACCATTGGTCTATTTTTTACCTGCTCTAAAATATAGTTTGCACGAGCATCAATGCTTAAACGTTTGATGGGGGTAAAAATGCCTGAAAAGTTAAATGATTGTCGGTTTAATCCAGAATTTGGCACAATGGAATTGTTATTTACATCACTTGCTGATAAACGAATGCTACCCCCATCAAAACTCTTGTTGAATGCTAAGGTATTGGTCCAAGTACCTCCAGTGCTATAAAAGTCTTCGATGTTATCTTTTTGTGCGCTGTATGGTCTACTCACTCCATCAAATTGCACTACATCACTTCCGTCTAATTTAGCACCCCAGCTCGACCCACCTACCTGCGCTGCACCTGCAGCATTAATTGGCTTTCGTCCATTAGCTCCTTGTCCGTAAACATACTGCCAATTGGTACGATCCGTTACCTGCTCTGCCACGTAATTACTGTTGAACTCAATGCCACTTCCTTTACCGCTTTTGGTAGTAATCAATATTACTCCCCCTTTGGCACGATAACCATATAATGCAGCTGCAGCGGCACCTTTAAGTACCGAAATACTTTCGATATCATCTGGGTTAAGGTTTCCTACGGCATCTCCCAAATCTGGTGCGTTATCCCACTGGCTACCTTTATTACCATTAGGGTTTAGATTATTTAAACCAACCGGTTTATTTTCCATAGGCACCCCATTAATCACATACAAAGGTTGGTTACTTTGGCTTAAGCTTGATACACCGCGGATGGTCACCGCTGTTGCTGCACCAGCACCACCACTAGTACTACCAATGTCAAGTCCTGGCACTTTACCAGATAAAGAATTCATCAGGTTGTTCTCCCTTGCCTTAACAAGATCCTCTCCTCTCACTTCACTAACAGCATAACCTAACGCTCTTTTTTCACGTTTGATGCCCAAAGCGGTAACTACCACTTCGCCCAATTGTTTCGAATCCTCTTGTAAAACAACATCCAAGGTTTTTTTGCCTCCCACAGCAATTTCTTGCGAAGAAAATCCTTCATAAGAAACAACCAAAATGCTATTCTCGGGCACTACAATCGAAAATTCCCCATTAACATCTGCCGATGTTCCTCGGTTAGTTCCCTTGATCCTAATGCTAGCTCCCGGCAATGGTAGTCCTTTCCCGTCTTTAACACTACCTTTTAAGGGCGAATCTTTTACTCGGCTAATGACGATCAACCCTAAGTCGGAAATTGAGTAATTGAGTTTGGTGTGTTCTAAAATCTCACCAAGCACATCAATTACGGGAGTATTGGCTACCTTAATACTTACATCTTTGTTTACGGGAACGTAATTTGAACTGTAAACGAAACGGTACTTGCTCTGTTCTTCAATGAGCTTTAATACCTTTGAAAGCTTTGCTTTCTTCACATCGAGGGAAATTTTCTCCTGCGAGAAAACCGATGCAGAAACGTTTAAACAGGTAATGAACACCACTAAAAACGACAGTTTCATTAGGATGATAAATTTAAAGAGCTCTCTGTACCTAAAACGCTCTTGCGGTAAGTAATAATAAATCATATGTTTGTGTTTTG